>LAZR01000348.1_pt1 | contig 41362 bp, 39 predicted proteins | sample 329461 | NCBI WGS metagenome assembly LAZR01 (sample SAMN03002196, study PRJNA259156) | marine sediment metagenome | biome: sea floor; feature: Hydrothermal impacted sediments; material: marine sediment; isolation source: Loki non-amplified sample from Loki's castle hydrothermal vent sediment ...
CGGATTTCCACCGCAGTCGCCTGAAACGGAGCCGCTTCAGTTACACCCCAATTTCCACCACGTTGACGGACGCGACCGCCGTCGAGGAGGCCGTCGGCAAGGACGTCGAGGTCCGCTATGTCCCGGTTAATCCGAAAACCCGCATCGCGCTCATGGCCAACGGCACCATCGACCTCGAATGCGGCTCGACCACGAACAACCTCACCCGTCAGGAGCAAGTCGAGTATCTGCCGACTACGTTTATCACCGGCACCAAAATTCTGACGCGCAAGGATTCGGGCATCCAGTCGGTTGATGACCTGGATGGCAAGGCCATTGCGCTTGCCCAGGGCACGACGAACGAACGCGCCGTCAAGGCCGCGGTCGAGGAGAAAGGGCTCGATGTCAAGATTCTCCCGGTGCGCGACCACGCCGAAGGGATGCTGGCGCTGGAGACCGACCGGGTAGACGCCTATTCGACCGACCACATCCTCCTTTTCGGACTTATCTCGAACTCCAAGACCCCCGATGATTTCGCTGTGGTCGGCGACTTCCTCTCCTTCGATCCATACGCGATCATGGTGCCGCGCAACGACAGCTCCTTCGAACTCGCCGGCAAGAAAGCCCTCGCCGAATTGTTCCGGTCCGGCGAAATCGATGCCATCTACGACAAGTGGTTCGGCCCGATGGGCGTGGAGCAGACCGACCTGTTGAAGGCGGCGTTCCAGATCCAGGCGCTGCCTGAGTAAGCAGGCAGTAGCGGCGCCACCGTGTCCATCGCCAGCGGGACGACCCGAATATGAACTACAACTGGAACTGGGGCGTCCTGTTCGAGGAACCCTATCTGGAATGGCTCATTTCGGGCGTCCAGTGGACGTTCGCCGTGGCGCTCGCGGCTTGGGTCATCGCACTCGTCGTGGGCGTCACCGTGGGGGTCGGACGGACGCTGCCCTCCCGCCCGATCGCGCTGATCTGCACGGTCTACGTCGAACTTTTCCGTAACGTACCGCTGCTCGTGCAAATGTTCCTGTGGTACTTCGTCGTGCCCGAGATCGTGCCCGAAGATGTCGGCCGCTGGATGAAACGGGATATGCCGAACCCGGAATACGTGACGGCGGTCGTCGCGCTCGGCCTTTATACCGCGAGCCGCGTGGCTGAGCAGGTACGCGCCGGCGTCCAGTCGGTCGGCGACGGGCTGACCAGCGCGGCTTACGCCAACGGTCTTTCCGTCGCGCAGACCTATCGTTATGTCCTACTACCCATCGCCTTCAGGCTGATCGTGCAGCCCCTTACGTCGGAATTTCTGACGATTTTCAAGAATTCGTCGCTTGCGCTGACGATCGGGCTTCTGGAGCTCACCGCACAAAGCCAGCAGATTGCCGAGTACACGTTCCAGGGGTTTGAAGCCTTCACCGCCGCGACGGTCATCTACGTCTGCATCGCGCTTCTGGCCACGGTTGCCGCGCAGGCCATCGAGAAGCATACGCGCATTCCCGGCTATGTCGGGGGGGGCGTGAGCGATGGGCGATTTCGACATCAGCGTCATCACGGACAACCTGCCGTTCCTTTGGCAGGGGCTGCAGCTTTCGCTGCTGCTGACCGGTCTCGCGATCGTTGGCGGTATCGTTCTGGGAACGGTTCTGGCACTGATGCGACTATCCGGCATACTGCCGCTGGCGCTTTTCGCGGCGGGCTACGTCAACCTGATCCGGTCCGTCCCGCTCATCCTCGTGATCTTCTGGTTCTATTTCCTGGTGCCGCTGGTGCTGGGCCGCCCGATCGGCGGATTCTACTCGGCGCTGATCGCCTTTGTCCTGTTCGAGGCAGCGTACTATTCCGAGATCATCCGCGCCGGGATCCAGTCGATCCGCAAGGGGCAGGTCCACGCCGGTCAGGCGACCGGTTTGTCCTATTGGCAGATCCAGCGCTACGTCGTGCTGCCGCAGGCATTTCGGAACATGATCCCCATCCTGGTGACGCAAGGCATCATCCTGTTCCAGGACACCAGCCTCGTGTTCGTCGTCTCCTTGCGTGATTTCATGACGGTCTCGTCGATCATCGCGCGTACCGAGGGCCGGCTGGCGGAAATGTATATCTTCGCCGCCCTGGTCTATTTCGCCATCTGTCTCGCCGGATCGCTGTTCGTCCGCCGGCTGCAAAAGGCAAAGCCCGCATGATCGACCTTCAAAACGTCTCGAAGTGGTACGGTGACTTCCAGGTTCTGACCGACTGCACCACACAGGTGGCGCGGGGCGAGGTGGTGGTGGTTTGCGGCCCCTCCGGCTCGGGCAAGTCGACGTTGATCAAATGCGTCAACGGCCTCGAGCCGGTACAGAAGGGCTCGATCACGGTGGACGGTATCGAGGTCACCGAACGCAGGACCAACCTGACCCAACTGCGCGCGCGAATCGGGATGGTGTTTCAGCATTTCGAGCTGTACCCGCACATGACCGTACGGGAAAATCTCTGCCTTGCGCAGGAGAAGGTGCTGGGACGCAGCCGGGCCGAGGCCGTGGCCAAGGCGGAAAGTCTGCTCGAAAGAGTGGGGCTGGCCGAACACATCGACAAACATCCCGGCGCCCTGTCCGGCGGTCAGCAGCAGAGGGTGGCGATCTCGCGGGCGCTCGCGATGGACCCGATCGCCATGCTGTTCGACGAGCCGACCTCGGCGCTCGATCCGGAGATGATCAACGAAGTGCTCGACGTCATGGTGGAACTCGCGCGCGAAGGCATGACCATGATCCTCGTCACGCACGAGATGGGCTTTGCCCGCAAGGTCGCGGATCGGGTGGTCTTCATGGATGAGGGTAGGATCGTCGAGGACCGACCCACGGAAGAGTTCTTCGGCAATCCCGAAAGTGAGCGGGCGCAGGAGTTCCTGTCGAAGATCCTCAACCACTGATGAACCTTCGGGCGTTGGAGCTTCTGCCTCCAGCTCATACCCACACGCCGACGCGAGCTTTTCTGCATAGCGCCCTCCGACATGCGTCTTAAACGGCTGCCTCAAATGCCTCGGCCCGGGCTTGCGCGAAGGGCGCAGAGGCCTCAAGGAACTGCTGTTCGCCGAGAACATCATCGGATCGGTTCAAGCTCAAAATGACAATTGAAGATGAGTCTTGGGCGTGGTTACAGCAGTCGCTCGATCGGCATGTATCGTATCACGGCAGCCAGAACGGCCGCCGGACGTGTGATCCCGGGTTCTTGGCTGCGATTTGTGCGGCCGTCGTGCCAGAAGAGCCGCCGTCCTTCGCGCGTGACACGGTAGGCAACGCTCGGTGATCGTCCGTCCTCTAGAAATACGGCCGTGCGTTCGGCGAAACCCGACCCGTGTATCAATAAAACGACCTCGCTATTGTCTAACGCGGAACGCGGGTCGAGGTTGTACGAACCGATCACGGAGAGACGATCGTCAATCACCATGACCTTGGAGTGCAAACTGGCTGCGACGTCATCATGTCTGTGACTGCCGGTGATGGAGCCGTGCAGCAGCGAGGCTACCCGGCGCACCGGTGCGTTGAGCTTGAGTTCGTGGATCGCGACACCGGCATCAAGCAAGGCAGGTCTGTATTTGGCGTAGCCTGCCTGTGCGGCGAGGACGTCGTTGGTGGCGAAGGAATTGGTCGTGACCCGCACCCTGACGCGGCGATCCACGAGCGCCGCGAAACGGCGCACGCCATCGCGACCCGGAATAAGGTAGCCGGATTCGATGTCGAGCGTTTGTTCGGCCGCGGCAGTCAGGTCGGCGATACGCCTTGCGACCTTGCGATGGTCGGGGCCGGCAATTCCCGGATGGTCGTCCACAATGCTTGACGGGCACCAGACGAGATCGGCCAGCAACGCCCGGACCGAGGGAAGATCGGCGACCCGGGCGACGGCGCCAGGATCCGTCTCTCCGGCGTTTCCCAGGCGTTCGGCGCCGATCACCTCTTCAAGCATCTTCAGGTGTCGTTCGATCACGGCCGATCCGGCCCGTTCCTCCACACCGAATGCTGAGGACGGCATGGCCAGGTCGCTGTCCCAGTATTGTTGTACCGACGCCCCCATGGCGGCTGCGGACGGACCGGCTATCAGCACGTCGCAGTCGCGGAAGTTCATGGTCTCCGCCAAACCGAAATACGCGTTGCCGATGTTGCGTCCGCCCGTGATCGCGACGACGTCGTCGACGACAAGAGCCTTGTTATGCATGCGCCTGTTGAGACGTGCGAAGGCAAAGAACCAGTGCAGGAAGTAGGCGCGACGTGTCAGTGAGGCGTTGTAGATGCGCACTGTCACCTGCGGATGCGCTGCCAGCGTCTTGACCAGGGTGCGTGTGCCGCTTGCATGGAGGTCGTCGAGCAGGACGCGCACGCGAACGCCGCGCCCGGCGGCTTCGATCACGTGACGCGCCATCAGATGTCCGGCCAGGTCGCTGTGCCAGGTGTAGTATTGAAGATCGATCGTGTCGGCCGCGGCTTCAATGAGCGCAAGCCGCGCGGCGAGGGCCTTGGGTCCATCCGGGAGAAGGTCGTGTCCGCTGTGACCCGCGTCGCGCGCGTTGTCTGGAGTGAGCGTCTTGACCAGGTCCCGCAGCGCTGACGGGCGTGCAGGGACGGCGCATGCCCCTTCGCGATTCAGGATGTCGCGCCGAATGTGGCGATAGCGCCGTTCGCCCAGCAGGACGAGACCGCCGAGTCCGAACAGGACGCCGAGGATCGCCAGAAGCCATTGCGTCATGTCGCTTCGTCCCCGATCCCAGACATCTCGGGCCCGAGAGCCGTCTGACCTGTGGAGAGAGGGTTCCGGTCACCGCTGATCTCGAACTCCGCCCAAATAGGCAGGTGGTCGGAAGCGATCCGGGCGAGCCTGTCGGCGATGACGGCGCAGTCGGTGAGAGCGAGACGATCATTGTGGTAGATGCGGTCGAGCGGGGTCAAGGGCCGCCGGGACGGATAGCTGGGCCCGGTGGGAGTCAACGACATCTCTTTCTCGAACAGGCTCAGGCTGTTGGGAGTGCGCCCCCACCCATTGAAGTCACCCACGATAATCGCCGCGCGTTTCGCGTCCAGTTCAACGGCGGCGAGCAGCGCCCGCGACTGCCGATAGCGGTATCGGGCGAGCAGGCCCAAATGTGTGGCAATCATCCGCAGGGGAAACTCTCCGGCGGTCAAATCAGCAAGGACCGCTCCTCTCGGCTCCAGGCCGGGCAGCTCGAGACAACGTGTCTGCCGCACGTCGATGCGGTCGCCAACCAGCACGACATTGCCATGCCAGCCGAGGCCTGGCTCATCGTGGTCAAGCGCGGCGAGCCGAAGGCCGGTGCGTTCGTGAATCTTGGCCGCGTCGAAAATCGCCCGTCGCTGGTTGAAACGATAATCGGCTTCCTGCAACGCGACGATGTCAGCGTCCAACGACGCGACCAGATCGAGGATACGTTCCGGGTCCCGTCGTGCATCGCGACCGATCGCCTTGCGGATGTTATAGCTGGCAACCCTGATCCGCATCGTAACCTCGTCGCATTGCGTCCCCGCCGGCCTCCAGACATGTAGAACGAGGCAAGTCAAAACCAGGGCAACCGACGAAATCCCTGAATCGGTCGCCATCGCATGAAAGAGTCGTTGGACCTCACTGACGTCCATGCCGCCGTGCCAGCCCGTGAGATATCTTGCGCATGTGGTCACTGCTTGATGGTTGCTTGGCTCGAGCCGTCGCCAGGGATCTTCCTGTCGACACTTGCGTCCTATTCGGCCGGCTGCCCCGCAGGCTTGTCGTCTTGGGCTGCGACGTGGTGCGCATCCGGCGCATCCGGGGTAAACCGCGAGACGAAATGGCCCAGTTGATCGAGATAGGTCAGGATCACTGGCACCTTGTGCGCGAGGAAGAGATGGGCTTTGGGGAACCCACAAAATCTTGATCTTGTGGTGAATCGGCTCCCGCGAACGCGGCGGACTGCGACAAATACACCGTGGCCGGGGTTCGCTTTTTGGCGGGGTCGGAAGCCGCAATACAGACCGATATGGAGAATGAGAATGGACAGCAGGGTCGAGGGCGACGATCATCAGGATCTTCGGGACGCGCTGCGCGCGCTGTGCGCGGAATTTCCGGCGGAGTATCACCGCGCGCACGGCGCCGCCGAGACCTATCCCGAGGAATTCGTCGACGCCCTGACCAAAGCCGGCTGGCTCGCCGCGATGATTCCCGAGGAGTATGGCGGCTCCGGCCTGGGCCTCCTTGAAGCGTCGATCGTCATGGAGGAGATCAACCGGGCAGGGGGAAATGCCGGCCACTGCCACGGTCAGATGTACAATATGGGCACCTTGCTGCGGCACGGCTCGGAGGCCCAGAAGGGCAAGTATCTTCCGAAGATCGCGTCGGGAGAGTTGCGGTTGCAGTCGATGGGCGTCACCGAACCCACGACCGGCACCGACACGACCAAGCTCAAGACCACCGCCGTGAAGAAGGGGGATCGCTACGTCGTCAACGGACAGAAGGTCTGGATTTCCCGCATCCAGCATTCGGACCTGATGATCCTTTTGGCCCGCACTACCCCGCTGGCCGACGTCAGCAAGAAGTCGCAGGGGCTGTCGATCTTCCTCGTCGATCTGCGGCAGGCGATCGGCAACGGCATGACCGTCACTCCGATCCGCAACATGGTGGGTCACGAGACCAACGAATTGTTCTTCGACAACCTGGAAATTCCGGCCGATAGCCTGATCGGCGAGGAGGGGCGGGGCTTCAAATACATCCTCGACGGTCTCAACGCCGAACGCACGCTGATCGCGGCCGAATGCATCGGCGACGGCTATTGGTTCACGGAAAAGGCCTCCGCCTATGCCAGGGAGCGCGTCGTGTTCGACCGCCCGATCGGCCAGAACCAGGGCGTCCAGTTCCCGATCGCAAGGGCCTATGTGAACATCGAGGCGGCCAACCTCATGCGCTTCAAGGCGGCGCGGAAATTCGACGTCAACCAGGATTGCGGAGCCGAGGCCAACATGGCGAAGCTGCTGGCGGCGGATGCGTCCTGGGAGGCGGCCAACGTCTGCATGCAGGTCCATGGCGGTTTCGGGTTCGCCGAGGAATACGATATCGAGCGCAAATTCCGCGAGACGCGACTTTATCAGGTCGCGCCGATCTCGACGAATTTCATCCTCTCCTACGTCGCCGAGCACGTGCTCGGCTTGCCGCGGTCGTTTTGAGCGGCGGCGGCAACAGGTTCGCACGCTGGGCCGTCTCGATTCGCCATGGGCTTCTCTGTGCTCAGTTTAAAGGAAAGCAGCCTAGCCTTGGCCGGAAGGTCCGCCAGCGCAGCCGGCCAAGTCACGGCGTGGCGCCACTGCACCGTTCCACATTGGCATATTCGGTGTGACCGGTTCTCGGCCATCCGAAGTTTGCGCTTGAACAAAAAAATGAATGTGGCAATCTGAGTAAACCGGTTTAGTAAAGCGGTTTACCTGCATGCCATCGACGCCCCCCCTGCCTCGCGGTTGCGCCCGGTGAAGAATTCGGCCTCGCCGTCATTGGCGACCAGCAGGTCGACCAATGACCAGAGTTCGGCGAAATCGGCATGGGCCGGGAAGGGATTGAAGACGGTCGTCAAGCCCTTCGCTCGTCCATGCGCGAGCGCGAAAGCCGTGACATCGGTCGCCAGATTGCCCTGCAGGAGCAGGATGTCACCAGGTTCTGCGTCGGACAGCGCGGCGACGATATCGTCGCGCACGAGACTTTCCGCCGCCTGTGTGGTCGTCACAATCGAATTGTCGCCGCTCGCCGTGGAGAGGATGATGGAGACGTCGGTCGGCACGGACGCCTCGCACAACAGGTCGAGCGGTACGCATTCGCTCTCGAGTTCGCCCTTTAGCCACTGCCCTCGTTCGTCGTCGCCGATGGCGGCCAGCAGTCTGACGGGAAGGCCCGCGCGGGCAAGAACGATCGCCTGGTTCGCGCCCTTGCCGCCGATATCGCGGGAGATCTGCCGCCCGAGGATGGGTTCCCCGATTTTTGGCAGGACCCCGATCTTGAACGTCTCATCGGCCGCGACATTGCCGATAACATAAACAGTCATCATGATCTCAAGTTGGAATCAATATGCAGATTATATCTACAGAAAAATGAAGTGCAATATCCGAAATCTTCAAAAGAAATAAAGTAATAATCGGAGTTGTTCATTGCGAAGCCTTTCCCGGCGCACCCAATTTCCGGAATGGAAACATCACATCTGTCTATGACGCGGCGATGCGCGATGCCGAAGCTTACGTCGCCGGCGGTGTGCACGGGTTGATTATCGAGAACCACAGCGACATCCCGTTTCTGAAGCCGGATCTGATCGGCCCGGAGACCGCGGCCTTCATGAGCGTCGTCACCGATCGGGTCAGGCGAGAGATCGGCGTGCCGCTCGGGATCAACGTGCTTGCCAACGCCGCTATCCCGGCTCTGGCGATCGCCTTGGCCGGCGGCGCCGACTTCATCCGAGTCAACCAGTGGGCCAACGCCTATGTCGCGAACGAAGGAATCGTCGAGGGCGCCGCGGCGACCGCGCTGCGTTATCGTGCCCAGCTTCGCGCCGACAATGTCCGCGTCTTCGCCGACAGCCACGTGAAGCACGGCAGCCACGCCATCGTCGCCGACCGGTCAGTACCCGAACTGACCCGCGACATCGACTTTTTCCAGGCCGACGCGGTGATCGCGACCGGCCAGAGGACGGGCAACACCGCTACGCTGGAGGAGATCGACGAGGTGCGCTCCGCGACGCGGCTGCCGCTATTGGTGGGAAGCGGCGTGACCGAGGCGAATGTCGACACGATTCTTGCGCGCACCGAGGGCGTGATCGTCGCGAGTTCCCTGAAGGAGGGAGCCGTTTGGTGGAATCCCGTCGAAAAAAGCCGGGTGGAAGCTTTCGTTAACGCTGCGAGGAGGCAGATCGAGGCAGGGGAGCAGGCGTGACGCGACAGAGTCTCGATTTTGGCGATCAACTGATCGCCGATCATACGGTTCTCTGGGACAGGATGCAGTCGCACCGATTCGTCATGGATATCATGGCCGGGCGGCTGCCTGCCGCGGTGTTCGCCCGTTACCTCGTCTACGAGGCGGGATTCGTTGCGACGGCCGTCAGGATCTTCGCGCTCGCGGTCGCCAAGGCGCCGACGCTCCGCGAGCAGACTTGGCTCGTCGGCGTTCTCAAGGCGTTGACAGAAGAGCAGATGGAGTACTTCCGGGCGGCCTTCGATCATCTCGGCATCGATCCGGAGCGATACGACCCTGACGACCCCAGGGTGACCGACTTCGACCGGGGCATGCTGGAGATCGCCGAGACGGGAGGTTTCGCCGACATCATCACCGCAATGTTCGCCGCCGAATGGATGTACTTGCATTGGTGCAGACGTGCCGTGCGGGCGGAGATCGCCGACCCGGTGCTGAAACAGTGGATCGACCTTCACGCGGCGGAAAGCTTCGGGGATCAGGCCCGTTGGCTCAAGGCCGAGGTCGGCCGGCACGGGGCAACCGCCTGCGAGAGCGAACGGGAACGGCTATCGCGGCTGTTCGGTAACGTTCTGAAGCTCGAGATCGCTTTTCATGACGCCGCGTATGGCGACGGTTGATGCCGGCATGAGACGGCAAAGGCGAGACGCGGTCCTTGGAACAGACCCTTCGTTCCGCCTTGGGATGGGCGTCCCGGCCAGCGCACCCTTCGTCACGAGACGCGGATCGGTCTTCTGGTTTCGCAAACCGGTTCCGGTCGAACTGGTGCCGCGCGTCGATAGGCCGGATATCTGAAACTCGTCGTGCCGCTGACAGCCCACTCCGGTCATTGGACGGAGGTGCTCGTTTGTGCAAGGGCGAGGGCGATGTGCCCTCGCCCACGCGGCTCCTAGGAGAGCCTCATGTCAGTCGAACTGCTTTTCAAGCCGGTCGGCGAGCCGCTCGCCGGCGCTGATCTCGGCATGCGCGCGTTCGACCACGCTCCGACTTTCGGGGGTGAGATCGGCATGTTCGAGCGCCTCCCGAAACTTCTTCGCGATGTAATCTTCGCCTTCTTCCACCCGCTCTGTCGCCGCTTTGTTGCTGTCTTGGAACGCGTCAGACAGGCTGGTGAAGGCACGGTGTGCAGCCCCCAGGGTGCTGCCGTTTTCACGTCTATCGCCACCGAGACGAACAATCTCGTCGTTCAGCATACGCACAGTCTCACGGCGTTTAGCCGCCTGTGCGTGCAAAGTCTGTTTCAGTCCCGGGTTCTTCGCCTTCTCCGCAGCAGTCTCATACCCCAACGCGCTGTCTACAGCGGTATCGGTGAGTGTCTCGAGCGTCGAAATTGCGTTGGTCACTGTCATACTCCTTGGATTTTTTCAGTTCGATTACGTGAACGATTGAGAAGACGGAACGATCCCGTCTGCGTAGCGGGGAGGCTGGCAGAGAGAGGCGGGAGGACCCGGCTCGTCCGGCGCTGCGCGCTGAAAAGACCTGAATAGCCCCGATTTTCGTGGACGCCCTCGGGTTAAATTTCTTGCTGCGGTTCGAAATCGACAGGAGACAGCATCCCCTTTCTGGCGTGCTTTCGCTTCCGGTTCGCGGAGCAGATTCTTGACCTCCCCCGTGGTGGCGTCACGAGTTGAAGGACAAGCCGCGCAGGGGGCGCCCGCAATCCGGGAGCTCTTGCTCAGGAAGCGTGCCGGCGACGTGCGCATCCCGGCCGCGAGCGCCGTGCATGCGGTCATGGATCAGCATGGGCTTGCTGCGCGTAGAGGCCGGCCGGATCGAAAGTCCCGCATAGGAAGCGATCACCAGCGGTTTCAGCGGGCGTCGTCGCGCGGCTCGGCTGCCCAGAAATCCTTGAGAAACTCCAGCGAGCGATGGGCCTCGCCGGCTTGGCAACGGGCGTAGAAATGATCGCTCCCCAGATCCGCAAAGGCCGGATACCCGGCGAGGCTTTCGGCTGTGGCGCTCTGGAAGGCCATCGACCAGTCGGCGAAGTCGCGTTCGGGTTTCTCGCCCTGTTCGATGACGATCTTGGTGTGATGACGCGGATCGGCAAAGATCGTCGTGCGCAGGGTTTCGATCGCGCCACGGTCGCCCTCGAGAAGCTGCATGAAGCTGCCGCGCCGACCGTCCCTGCCGCCGGCGAACAGCAACATCCCCGAAATGCCGTGAAGCGGATTGTAGCTTCGGCTCTTCGACAGGATCGCCTCAAGGTCCGCTGTGCCGAGCCCCTTCCGCGCCTGGCTGACATAGACCAGATAATTCACCAACGCCCCAGCTCCCCGCTGATTTCCCGCCTCTGAGCCTCCGCCATTCCGGCGGAGTGGACGCAAAGTCTGTTACCCGGGCACGATATAGACCACAACAAAATCCGGTCAAATTTCACATTGTGAAAAGCAATTTGACGATGTGGATTTTATTTGACGATCAAGCGAGATCGCCCCTAGGCTGCGACCAAGTTGAAGAGAGGGGCCGAGGGCCTTCCAAAGATGAGCGAAGCCGGACCAATGTCGTCCTCTCCCGCCAAGCCGAAGGACAAGTATGAAGAGCCCGCTGGCGCCGGCAAAAAGAAGGCGGCGGAGGGGCGGGTCATTCAATCGGTGGACCGTGCCCTGAAGCTGATCGAAGTGATCGCCGGCAAGGACCGTCCGATTCTGCTGAATGAACTCGCCAGGGCGGCCGAGTTGAATCTGTCGACCTGCCATCATCTGGTGGCGACGCTGGTGGCGCGCGGTTACGTCATTCATGCGGGGCGGAGCCGCGGCTACATGCTCAGTTCGAAATTGGCGGATCTGGCGGCGCTCGCCAGCCGCGAGTTCGATCTTTGCGAGTTCGTCCACGACGAGTTGCAGGGGCTGAATGTCAGCTTGCGCGAAAGCGTCCAACTGGCGGTGCTGCGCGATTCCATTTTGATGACCCGGCTCAAGTTCGGCTCGCTGATGCCGACCCATGTGGAGCCGGACGAGGTGAAGAAGATGCGCGCGGCGCATGCGACGGCGACGGGCAAGGCGATCCTCGCCTGGCTGCCCGAGACCGAGCTGGCGCGCGTGGTCTCCAACAGCGGTCTGACGCCGTTCACGGCGAGCACGATCACTTCGCTGTCCGCGCTCATCGAGGAATTGCGCATCGTGCGTCGTTCGGGCTTCGCCGTCGACGATGAGGAACTGGAGCCGAACGTCATCTGTTACGGCGCGGCGTTGCGCGACGGCAGCGGCGCGGTGCTCGGCTCGATCAGCGTGTCGATCCCGAAGAGCAGGGCAACCACCGAATACCGCGCGCACATGATCCGCGCAGTGATCGAGTGCGCCGGCAAGTTATCCAACAGGCTGCGTGTCGGCCAATTTTAAGAGCAACCGTTTCAGTCAGTTGCGACGTCGTGGGAGGAAAAGACATGGCTATGGAACAAGGTGTGAAGACCCATCCGGACTATCCGGTTCCGGAGACCATGAAAGCCTGGGTTCTGGGCGATCCGGGTCAACTGACCTTTGTCGACAAGGCCGTCCCTTCGCCGAAGAAAGCGGAGGTCCTGGTCCGCATCGACGCCGTCGCCATCTGCGCCACCGATCTTGAGATCATTCACCACGGCCCGCCGGCGCAGATCGAGGGCGGCGCGCCGTTCAACAAGAACTTCACGCCGGGCCACGAGTATATGGGAACCGTGGTCGCGCTCGGGCAGGGCGTCGACGAATACGCCATCGGTGAGCGCGTGACGGTCGAGATTCACGCCGGCTGCGGCCAGTGCAAGCGTTGCCGGCAGGGCATGTATACGTCCTGCCACAACTACGGCAAGAACTACGGCGACGTCGACAAGGGCCATCGAGCCAACGGTTTCACGACCGATGGCGGCTTCTGCGAATACCAGGTGAACAACATCAACACCCTGGTGCATGTCGCCGATGACATGAGCGACGAGGAAGCGACGCTCGTCGTCACCGCCGGGACCGCGATGTACGGCCTGACCGAACTCGGCGGTCTCGTGGCGGGCGACAGCGTCGTCGTCAGCGGGCCGGGCCCGATCGGCCTGCTGGGTGCCGCCGTTGCCAAGGCGCTCGGCGCGCAGCCGGTGATTTTGACCGGAACCCGCGACAACCGGCTCGAGATCGGCAAGCGCCTCGGCGCCGACCACGTCATCAATGTGCGCAATGAAGACCCGGTCGAGGCCGTTCGCCGCCTCACCGACGGCAAGGGCGTCGACTATGTGGTGGAATGCTCGGGGGCACCGAATGCGGTCAACGAGGCGGCGCAGATGCTGAACCGCGGCGGCAAGATCTGCCTGGCGGCATTCCCGAGCGCGCCGGTGCCCGTCGACGTGGCCTATCTGGTGCGCAACAACATCTACGTTTACGGCATCCGGGGCGAGGGCAAGGGGGCGACACACCGCGCCGAGGCATTCATGCGCCAGAAGCGCTTCGACGCGACCCAGATCCACACCCACACCTTCCCGATGGAAAACCTGCCTGAGGCGCTGCGCTACGCCAAGGACCGCGTGGAAGACGCGATCAAGGTGGTGGTCCGCAACAAGCAGGCGCAAGCCCAGTCGATCGCGGCGGAATGATCAGGATCGAAGGTCGAGATAATGTTGTCCTTTGAGGAATACGTCACGCCGCGCGATCTGCGGGAAGCGCTGGAGACAGTCGGCAAGCTTCCCGCGGACGGCAAGGTCATCGCCGGGGCGACCGACGTCCTGCCCTATGCCCGCGAGGGCCGGGGCGGAGACGTGCATTATTCGATCGTCGTCGATCTGAGCCGGGTCCGCGAGTTCCAGGGTTACGAACATGTCGGCAACCGGGTTCGGCTCAACGCGAATGTCGCCTTTCAGGCCTTTCTGACCGACGCCGTCCTGCGCGATCATCTACCCTGTATGCCGTATTGCGCGATCTGGTTCGCCGACGACCAGGTGCGCGAGCAGGCGACGCTGGCGGGAAATATCGCCAATGCGTCTCCAGCGGCGGACGGTGTGCCGCCGCTGCTCGCGATGAATGCGGATGTGGAGCTTGCGTCGCTGGAAAACGGCGAAATCCGCCGACGCACCATGCCGATCGGCGACTTCATCCTTGGTCCCGGCCGCACGGCGCTGCGAGCCGGGGAACTGATCACCGCCGTGATCTGTGAATCGATGCGGGGCTATGGCGGCTCATTTCAAAAAGTGGGCCAGCGACGCTCCCTCGTCATATCCAGGGTGTCGGCCGTCGCGCTGGTCAAAACCAACGCCGCCGGCGACGTCTTCGAAGACGTTCGGCTGGCGCTCGGTGGGGTCGGCCCCGTGCCCGTCCGGCTGCACGATATCGAGACCATGCTGATCGGCCAGCCCATCACCCGCGAGCTGGTGGCCGAAGCCAGCGTGTTGCCGGCCGAGCGCGTCGCTTCGCGCTCGCGCGTCGCCTATCGCCAGCGGGTCGTGCGGGGCTTTGTGGAGGCCGCGCTGGAAGACGCGCTCGTCGCGTGCGGCGCGCCGGTTCCGAATGCACAGCAGAGGGAAGCAGCTCATGTCTGACCGCGTCCTGACCATGACCGTCAACGGCCGCAAATTCGCCCGGCCGCTCAATGGCAGCTACCGCCTGCTCGATTATCTGCGTGAGGAGATCAATCTCACCGGAAGCAAGGAAGGTTGCGGCGCCGGCGAGTGCGGCACCTGTTCGGTCTTCGTCGACGGTAAGCTGGTGAAATCCTGTCTCATGCCGGCGGTGAAGGCTGACGGGGCGGACATCCAGACGATCGAGGGGCTCGCGCCGCGCGGTGAGCTGACCACCCTGCAGCAGGCCTTTCACAAGACCGGCGCCAGCCAGTGTGGCTACTGCATCCCGGGCATGGTGATGGCGGCTACCTCGGCACTGCGCGAAAACCCGTTCGCTGACCTGGAAGAGATCAAGGAGCGCCTCGGCGGCAACATCTGCCGCTGCACGGGCTACACGAAGATATTCGAGGCCGTTGAACTGGCCCGGGACGTTATGAATGGCCGTCTTCCCGCCACCGCGCTCGATGAGGACGGTGCTGGCGCCTCCTATATCGGCAACAATGTCCGTCGGCTCGATGCGCCGAGCAAGGTTTCCGGCGCGCTGAAATACGCCGGCGACATGACGATGCAGGACATGCTGCACATGCAGGTTCTGCGCAGCCCGTATCCCCATGCGAAAATCCTCTCGATCGACACGTCCGCCGCCGAGGCGCTGGACGGCGTGGAATGTGTGATCACGCACGAGGATGTGCCCGGTCAGGACGGGTTTGGCGTCTTCGTCCACGACCAGCCGGTGATGGCGCGCGAAAAGGTGCGCTACGTCGGCGAGGCGGTCGCCGCGGTCTCGGCCGAGACCCAGGAGATCGCGCGCCGGGCGCTCGGGCTGATCAAGGTGGCTTACGAGGAACTGCCGGGCGTCTTCGATCCCGAGGAGGCGATGCGGCCCGGCGCGGTCGTCGTGCACGACTATGCCAGCGACAACGTCGTCAAGCACATCCCCATCCGCAAGGGCGATGTCGAGCGCGGCTTTGCCGAGGCCGATCTCATCGTCGAGAACAGCTACGCGACCCAACAAGTCGAGCACGCCTATCTCGAACCGGAGGCGGGCCTTGCCTATGTCGATCACGACGGCGTCGTGACCGTCGTCTCCCCGAGCCAGAACATCACCCATCATCGCCACATGCTGTCGACCATCATCGATAAGCCGATCAACAAGGTCCGCTTCATCATGAGCCCGGTCGGCGGCGGCTTTGGCGGCAAGGAGGACATGATCTACCAGGGCATGCTGGCGCTCTCCGCCATGAAGAGCGGACGCCCCGTCCGGATTGTCTTTACTCGCGAGGAATCGATCATCGCGACGGCCAAGCGCCACCCCTCGAAGGTGACATACAGGATGGGCCTGAAGAGCGACGGCACGATCACGGCCGTCTCGTTTAAGATGATCAGCGACGGCGGCGCCTATGGCATGTCCACCGAAGGCGTCATGCGCAAGGCCGCCATCCTGTCGCTCGGCCCATACGACATCGCCAACACGCGGATCGACACGTTCGGCGTCTACACCAACAACACGCCGTCCGGCGCGTTCCGGACCTTCGGCGCCATGCAGGCGCAGTTCGCCACCGAGTCACACCTCGACATCTGCGCCGAAAGGCTCGGTCTCGATCCGTTCGAGATCAGGCGCCGGAACATGATGACGGTCGGGTCCCACACGCACACGGGGCAGCGGCTCGATACCGTTTCCATCGGCGAGGTGCTGAAAACCGCCGAGGCGTTCTGCCGGTGGGAAACGGGCGCGCCGACGAGCCGCGGCGCCACGCGGTCGGATCTCGGCGGTTCCGACACGCGCCAGCCCTGCACCCTCGGAGCTCGTTTTCGCCAGACGGCGGCGGACGATAAGCAGGAGGTGGCGTGATGAAGCGCTGGGCGAGGGGCCGCGGCATGGCCGCGTCCTGGTACGGCATTGCCCGCACCGCAACGATCGATCGGGCGGGCGCCTGGGTGGAAATGGATGATGGCGGCACTGCGAAGGTGGTCACCGGCGTCACCGAGATCGGCGAGGGCATCTTGACGGTGCTCGCGCAGGTCGCCGCCGAAGAACTCGGCATCCGGCCCGACGACGTGACGATCGGCGATAACGACACGGCGCGCTCGCCCGAGGCGGCGCATGCCGGCGCGACGCGCCAGACCTACATGATCGGCAACTGCGTCGCGATTGCATGCCGCGACGCCCGCGCCAAGCTCGACGCCGAACTGGCCGATCACTGGCAGGTCGACGCCGCGACGATCAAGGCGTTCGACGGCGAAATCTGGGCCGAGGGCTCCAACAACCGGATGACCGTCGACGAGGCGGTTGCTCTTTGCAAGAAGCGGGGGGTCGTCCCGGTCGGCTCCGGCTCGTTCACGGCGCACGGCACCGGTCTCGATCCGGTCGACGGTTCCGGCGCTCCCTGGCAAGCCTATGTCTTCGGCTGTCAGGTCGCGGAGGTGGAAGTCGACACCTTGACGGGCGAGGTTCAGGTGCTGGGCATGTGGGCCGTTCACGACGTCGGCCGAGCGATCAATCCTCGCGGTGTGGAGGGTCAGATCGAAGGCGGCATCGTGCAAGGGTTGGGCCAGGCGCTGATGGAAGACTATCAGCTCGATAAGGGTCACACGACTACCCACGGCTTCTCCAAATATATCCTGCCGACGTCGCTCGACATTCCGCAGATCAACACGATGCTCGTGGAAGACCGCGACCCGCGCAGCCCGCTCGGCGCCAAGGGCATCGGCGAACCGGCGCTGGTGCCGACGGCGCCGGCGATCATGAACGCCATTTACGACGCGATCGGCGTGCGCATTACCGCGCTGCCGGCAACACCGGAATCCATCTTGCAGGGTTTGGAAGAGAAAAAATCCGCCAAACTGGAGATGGCCAACTGACGGCCCCGCCAGTGCTCTCGGGCCGGCCGGACGGGATTCGTCCGGTTTGCCGAGTGTGCGTCCGGAGACGTTGAATTTCATCGCGGCGGGAGGTCGCCGAGCGCATTACTGGGAGGAGAACAACATGCATTCGTTCAAATTGAGCGGCGGTCTTATCGCCGCTGCACTGGCTGCCGTCACCCTGACCGGAAGTCTTCCTGCCCGGGCCGAATATCCGGAAAAGCCGGTCGAAATGACCGTCCTGTTCGGCGGCACCGCCAACACCACGGCGCAGCTGCTGGCGGAGTTGATGTCCCAGGAGCTCGGCTCCCCGGTCGTGCCCGTCGCCCGCACCGGCGGGGGTGGCGCGATCGGCTATGCCCACGTCCAGTCGACGCGTCCTGACGGCTACAATATCGTGTGGAACTCCAACTCCATCAACACGACGTATCACCTCGGAAATTTGCCGTTCAACTATGAGGAATTCGCACCGATCGCCCAGGTGTCGGTCGAAATTCCGGTCCTCGCGGTGAATGTCTCGACGGGCTGGAAAAGCCTCGACGAGATGGCCAAGGCCGTCAAGGAAGGCGGCAAGAAGATCAATGTCGGCATCTCCGGCAAGGGCTCGTTCACGCATCTGACGTCGGCCGCCCTGTTCGACGCCATGGGCATCGCCGATCAGGTCAACTACGTCTCTTACGGGGACGGCAAGGCGCCCGTGGAGTTGCTGGCCGGCCGCATCGATGCCGCCATCCAATGGCCCGGCCAGTTCCTTTCCTATGTCCAGTCCGGCGACCTGACTGTCCTCGGTTCGACCGGGGCAGAGCCGGTCAGCGTTCTACCCGATGTGAAGACGGCGAAGAGCCAGGGCTACGACATCGACATCTCGATGTGGCGCGGCTTGGCGGCGCCCAAGGGAACGCCGGACGACGTGCTCGCAAAGCTGGAGACGGCGGCCAAGGCAGCGGCGGAGTCGAACGAATTCATCGCGGCCTCCAAGAACATCGGCTTCGAGCCGGCTTTTAAGGGACGTGCGGAATTCGGCGATATCATCGCCCGCGATGACAAGTTCTACGCCGAGCTCCTCGGCGAACTGGGTATGACGAAATAAACCGGCAGATTCCGTTTCGAGGAGGGGCAGATGTCGGAAAAAAAGCGTGATGTCGTAACCGGCATGCTGCTTCTGACCCTGTCTTTGGTCTGGATGCTGATTGTCTGGCGCACGATACCGCCGGGCACGGGAGGCGGGGACGTCGGTCCCCGCGCTTTCCCGCTCCTCCTGGGCGCGTTGCTGGCGGTCTTCTCGCTGTGGCTGACCATTGCGGCGCTGGGCAAGCGGCGTGACGACGCCGTGACGCCAGGGGCCGAGGGGGCGATCAATGAGCCTGAGGCGGCAGGCGTCAACGGAGCCGCCGGTCTCGTCGCGGCGATCCTGACCGTCGCGCATCTTCTTGCCTACGGATTTTTGATGCAGCGCATCGGCTTCGTTCTTGCCACGCTCGTCACTGTCGCGTCGATCATGCTGATTTGCACGAACGACCGGTCGCCGCTGCGCATCGGAGCCATGAGCGTCGGCATCACCTTCGCCTGCTGGCTGATCTTCGGAAAGATCCTCGGCGTCTATCTGGCGACCGGTTCGTGGATCAATTTGGGTTGATGGCCTGACATGGACAGCTTTCTGACAGCGGCGACAATTGCGCTTCAGCCCGAAAGCCTCGGCGCGGTGGCGCTCGGTTCGCTCATCGGTCTGATTTTCGGATCCATCCCCGGACTGACCTTCACGGTCGCATTGGCGCTGGCGCTCCCGCTGACCTTCGGCATGGAGTCGGTGCCGGCCATCGGCCTGCTTCTCGGCACCTATATCGGCGGCATGACAGGCGGGTCGGTTTCGGCGATTCTGCTCGGCATTCCCGGCACGCCGTCCGCCGCGGCGACCGTCATCGACGGTTATCCGATGGCCAAGACGGGGCGCGCATCGATCGCGCTCGGCATGGCCGTGATCGTTTCCACCTTCGGCGGCATCTTCAGCCTCATCGTGATGGTCGTGTCGGTGAATCTGGTCTCGCGCATGGCCATGTCCTTTGGCCCGGCCGAAATCTTCGCTCTGGTCGTGTTCGGACTGTCGACGATTTGCGGTATGGCCGGCAAGTCGATGTTACGCGGGCTGATCGCCGGGCTGCTCGGACTGATGGCCATGACCATCGGGCTCGACGTCCTGGATGGTGTGCCGCGCATGACCTTCGGCACGACGAGCATGCTGCAGGGCGTCAACCTACTCGTCGCCATGATCGGTCTGTTCGCCGTCCCCTTCATCATCCAGGTCTTCGAGGAACACCGCAGGGGCGTCGCGCCTCCCGCTCAGATGAGCGATATCCGCGCCGAGCTGCCGTCCTTGCGGCTGATCGCCAGCAATTTCTGGCTGATGGTCCGCTGTTCGACCATCGGGACCGTCATCGGCGCCATCCCCGGTACCGGCGGCCCGATCGCCTCGTTCCTCGCCTACGATCACGCCAAACGCTTTTCCAAGGATCCGTCCCGCTTCGGCAAGGGAGCGATCGAGGGTGTCGTCGCGCCGGAAACCGCGAACAACGCCGTCACCGGGGGAACCATGATCCCGCTCCTGTCGCTCGGCATCCCCGGCGATCCGGCAACGGCGATCGTGCTGGCCGGCATGCAGATCCATGGCATCGTGCCGGGACCGGCGCTGTTTCTCAATCACCAGACGGAAGTCTACGGAATCTACGTTTCGATCGTCGTCGCCTATGTCGCGATCCTGTTCATGCAACTGCTCGGAATCCGGCTGTTCGTCCATGTGTTGCGTGTGCCGCCCCGATTGATGGCGGTTCTCATCATCGTCCTGTGCGGCATCGGAGCCTTCACCGTGCGCAATAGCATCTTCGACATCTACACGATGGCGATCGTCGGGTTGCTCGCCTACGCGGTGATCAAGGCCGAAATTCCCGTCACCCCGATCATCCTTGGGCTGGTGCTCGGGCCGACGCTGGAAGGCGAATTCCGCACGGCCATGAACCTCTCCGGCGGTGATCTCGCCATCTTCTACACATCTCCAACCGCCCTGTTCTTCTTCGGTCTCGCTGCGTTCATCATCGCGCTGCAGGTATCGGGAGAATTTTTCGCGAAGAGGCGAGGGAAAATGAACGTCGGAGCCAGCAATGCTTGAGAGTAATTTTGGATCCGGGACCCAGGAAAGCGAAATTCGGGAAAGGGCGGAGTTTGTCGCCCGCTACGACGACGTCGATGCGGCCCTTGCCGCGGGCGGTATCGAGATGCCGATCGAGACCAGCTTGTCCGAGGCGCTGGTCATCGGGCTGCTGAAGCAGGGTGTGACGCACTACTTCGCGATTTTCGGGCACGGGTCGACCGATCTGGGAAATGTCCTGAGAATTTACAGTGAGGCCGGCGTCGTCACGGTGATCAATTGCCGCAACGAGGTCGAGATGGCGCATGCGGCCACCGCGCATGCCTGGCAGTACGGCAAGACGCCGGCCGTCGTCACCTCGATCGGGCCGGGCGGCCTTCAGGCCATGGCCGGCTCGCTGGCCGCCGCGTCCAACGGCGTCGGCGTCTACCACATCTATGGTGACGAAACGACGCGCGGCGAAGGCTACAACATGCAGCAGGTGCCGAAACCCGAACAGGGGATCTTCGGCAAGATCACGGCGCTGATGGGCCAGTCCCACACCTTGCATACGCCGGAATCCCTGCGGGAGTGCATGCGCCGCGGGACCAACTGCGTGCATCACCCCTACATGCCGGGGCCGTTCTTCATCTTGCTGCCCATCAACACACAGCCGCAATCGATGAAGGTGAATGTCGATACGCTTCCCGGCCGCATGGAGCTTCCGGCCGTGGCGCCGGCCGGTCTGGAAGTCTACGAGGCGGCGGCGGCGCTGCTTGCCCGTCACCGCAAGATCGTGATCAAGGCGGGTGGCGGATCCCGACGGCATGCTTCCGCGGTTCGCGACCTGGCCGAGGCGATCGGCGCCGCGGTTGTGCTTTCGCCGGGTTCGACCGGCGTGTTGCCCGACGGCCATCCGCAGAACATGCATGTCGGCGGATCGAAGGGCACGATCAGCGGCAATTTTGCCATGGAAGAGGCCGATCTCGTCGTCTTCATAGGCTCGCGCGGTGTCTGCCAGGCCGATTGCTCCGGCGTCGGTTATCCCAATGCCAGGGCCGTCATCAACATCAACGGCGCGATCGGCGACGTCACCCATTACGCCAACACCTTGCCTCTGCCGGGCGATATCACTTGCGTCGCTGCGCGACTGCTCGATGTCCTGCGCGAAAAGAGGGCCCTGAAAGACGATCGCGGCGAATGGCTGCGCCTTTGCGCCGACAAAAAGGCTGCCTGGAGCGCGTTCAAGCGCGAACGGACAGGTGCCGCGCCACTCGATGACGCGGTCTGGAAGCAGGCCGTGCTGACGCAGCCGGCGGCGATTCATACCGTCGCAGAATTCGCCAAGCGGATCGGAGCCGCCAAGTTCTTCGATGCCGGCGATGTCCAGGCCAACGGCTTTCAGATCGTCGAAGACGACATCGTCGGCGATACGTTCACCGAAACCGGCGCGTCCTACATGGGCTTTGCCGCCTCGGCGTTGCTGGGGTCCGCCGGCGTGGAGGGGGCACGTTACGGCATAGCCTTCACCGGCGACGGCTCGCTCATGATGAACCCGCAGATCCTGATCGATGCGGTCGAGCACGGCGTGAAGGGCATGATCGCGCTGTTCGACAATCGCCGGATGGGGGCCATCACCAGCCTGCAATACGCCCAGTATGGAGTGGAATTCCGCACCAACGACAGTGTCGCGGTGGACTATGTCGCGATGGCCGGCGCCTTTGCTGGCGTAAAGGCCCTGTTCGGCGGCACGACGCGGGATACTCTGCGCGCGGCGCTTGACGAAGCCCATGCGCATGACGGCCTGTCGCTGGTGCATATCCCCGTGTACGCCGGTCGTGACCCGATCGCGGAAATGGGAGCCTATGGCTCCTGGAATGTCGGCAACTGGGTCGATGACGTCCAGGCCCGCTATCTCGAACAGAAAATCTGAATGGAATCGGCCATGTATCGTGATCTGGAACTCTACATCGACGGCACTTGGCGTGGTGCGTCGAACGGCGCGACGCGGGCGGTCACCGATCCGGCCACGGAGGACACGCTCGGCTCCATCGCCGAGGCGACCGAAGCTGATATCGACGCCGCGTTGACAGCGGCTCGGGCCGGCTTTTCCGTCTGGCGCCGGGTCGGAACCTGGGAGCGCGCCAAGCTGATCCGCAAGGCCAGCGACCTCATTCGCGAACGCGCCGATGAGATCGCGACACTGATGTCGGTGGAAACCGGCAAGCCGCTGGCTGAAGCCAAGGGCGAGGTAAACGCCGCGGCCGATCAGTTCGAGTGGTATTCCGAAGAGACCAAGCGCATCTACGGGCAGATCATCGAGAGCCGCACAGCCGATAGCCGGATGGCGGTGATTCATCAGCCCGTCGGAGTCGTGGCGGCGTTCTCCGCATGGAATTTTCCGGCCCTTTTGCCCGCCCGCAAGATCGCGGCCGCGCTCGCGGCGGGCTGCAGCATCATCATCAAGCCGGCCGGCGAGGCACCCGCTTCTTGCGCGGCCTTGGTGCGAGCTTGCCACGACGCCGGCGTCCCGAGCGGGGTGGTCAATTTCCTGACCGGTCAATCCGACATGATCGCACGGCGCCTGATCGCCTCGCCGATCGTGCGCAAGGTGTCGCTCACCGGTTCGGTTCCGGTCGGCAAGCAGATCCTGCACCTGGCCGCCGACGGCGTGAAGAAGGTATCGATGGAACTGGGCGGCCACGCCCCGGTCGTCGTCTTCGACGACGTCGACGCCGAAAAGGCCGCGGAGGTCTGCGCCAATACCAAGTTCCGCAATTGCGGCCAGGTCTGCATCTCGCCGACGCGTTTCTACGTCCACGAGTCGAAATACGAGGCCTTTGCCCGCCGTTTCGCTGAAGTCGCAAAATCCCTGAAGGTCGGACGCGGCATGGAGGAGGGGGTCCAGATGGGCCCGCTCGCCAATCGGCGCGGACTGGAGACGATCCAGGAGCTCGTCGCCGATGCCAGGCAGCGGGGCGCCGAGGTGTTGGCCGGTGGCAACGTTCCGGCCGAGGCCAATCGCGGCTTCTTCTTCGAGCCGACCGTCCTTGGCCACGTTCCCGACGATGCCCGCATCATGCGCGAGGAACCGTTCGGGCCGGTCGCGCCACTGACTACCTTCACGAGCTATGACGAGGTGATGGAACGGGCCAATGCGCTGCCTTTCGGCCTCGCCGGCTACGTCTTCTCCAACGATCTGCGAACCGCGACGCGGGCCTATGAAGATCTCGAGGTCGGCATGGTCGGCGTCAACGAGATGCTGCTCGCGACCGCGGAAGCGCCGTTCGGAGGCGTCAAGGAAAGCGGCATGGGGCGCGAGGGCGGCTCCTTCGGCATCGGTGATTATCTCGAGACGAAATACGTCAAGATCAAGCTGGAAGAGCGGGCGCGCTGAACATGAGTGAAGACGAGGCAAGAGGGTTCGCGCGCGGCCTGACCAACTACGGCGACAAGGATTTCTCGCTCTATCTGAGAAACTCCTTCGCCAGTTCGATGGGATATTCCCGCGAGGTCCTGAAGAAGCCGATCGTCGGGATCGCGAACAGTTTTTCCGGTTTCAACAACTGTCACCGGCATTTTCCGGAGATGCTGGAGGCGGTGAAGCGCGGTGTCTTGCTCGGCGGCGCGCTGCCGATTGAGTTTCCGACAATTTCGCTCGGCGAGGTTTTTCTCAATCCGACAAGCCTCAAGTTCCGCAACCTGATGTCGATGGATACCGAAGAGATGATCCGGGCCCAGCCGATGGATGCCGTCGTCTTGATGGGCGGCTGCGACAAGACCGTGCCGGCGCAGTTGATGGGGGCGGCATCGGCGGACCTACCGGCGATCCAGATCGTTGCCGGTCCGATGATGACATCGCGCTACGGCGAAGAGCGGCTTGGCGCCTGCACCGATTGCCGCCGGTTCTGGGGAAAATACCGCGCCGGGGAGATCTCCAGCGAAGCGATCGGCGACATCGAGGGCCGGCTGGCGACCACCGCCGGCACCTGCGCCGTCATGGGCACGGCATCGACCATGGCCTGCATCGCCGAGACGCTTGGCATGTCGCTGCCCGGAACGGCGGCCATCCCGGCGGTCCATGCCGATCGGCTGCGGGCCGCCGAGGCGACGGGTCTCGCGGCCGCGCGCATGATCGACAAGCCCATTCGTCCCAGCGAGGTGATCACCGAGAAATCGGTCGAGAACGCCTTGCGTATCCTGCTCGCTCTCGGCGGATCCACCAACGCCATCATTCACCTGACGGCGATTGCGGGACGTCTCGGCATTCCGGTTTCGCTGCGGCGGCTCAATCAGTTGTCCGACGAGACGCCGGTGCTGGTCAATCTCAAGCCGGTCGGCGCCAACTACATGGAAGACTTCTTCTTTGCCGGCGGTGTCGGCGCGGTGCTGCGCGAGCTCAAACCGCTGTTGAACCTCGATTGCAGGACGGTGACCGGCGACACGCTCGGCGACCGGCTTCGCGAGGATGTCGGTCCCGTCGACCGCAAGGTCATCGCCAGCGCCGAGCAGCCGCTGGAACCCGAAGGCGGTCTCGTCGCGCTGTTCGGCAATCTCGCGCCGGGCGGCGCGATCCTGAAGCGTTCGGCGGCGGACAAGGCGTTGTTCGAAAAGGAAGGGCGCGCGGTGGTGTTCGATTCACTCGCCGATCTGGCGAAGCGCATCGACGATCCGGACCTCGATGTGGAGGAGGGCGACATTCTGGTCCTGCAGAATGCCGGACCGCGCAGCGATTCCGGCATGCCCGAGGCCGGCTATCTGCCGATCCCCAAGAAGCTCTCGGCCAAGGGCATCAAGGACATGATCCGCATTTCCGATGCGCGCATGTCGGGCACGGCCTTCGGCACCATCGTGCTCCACGTCACGCCGGAAGCGGCGATCGGCGGACCGCTGGCGCTGGTTCGAACCGGCGACCGTATCAAGCTGTCGGTCAAGGACAAGACGATCGAGCTGCTGGTCGACGACGACGAGCTGGAACGGCGGCGTGGAACCTTCCGATCACCGTCGAAGCCGGCGTCCGAGCGGCGCGGCTACGATCGGATCTATGCCGAAGAGGTCCTTCAGGCGGATGAGGGGTGCGATTTCGCGATCATGCAGCCGATCAAGACATGAGAGGGCCGAAGCTAGTCTAGCGCTGGTCTGTGCCGCGGGCCTGTGCCCGATTTGGAGCCCTTGACCGACCATTCGGCTGGAGATGCGGATCTTCTTGCGATGCACGCATGACCAGAGCGCCGCCGCTTGCTCGCTACGGCGCTATCTAAGACGCCGGGTCGGGACAGCGTTCTAGTTCCACACCATGATGCCTCAAGGCGCCCCGACGGCGCCTCTGCCTCCCGGCAGGGCTGCTCAACCGCCCTGCGGATAGGAGATGACCGAAAGATAGCGCGCGGGCAGGGAGACGAGGGTTTCCGGGCCGTGCGGCGCTTCTGCGTCGAAGAACAAACTGTCTCCCGGTTGCAGCAGGAAGACTTGCTTGCCGTGACGGTACTCGACCTCGCCCTCCAGCATATACAAGAGTTCGATGCCGCCGTGCTGGAAGGTGGGAAAGACATCGGATTCGTGCGTCAGTGTGATGAGGTAGGGCTCCACGGTCACGCCGCTGGCGTTGGGGCCAATGTGGCCCAACAGGTTGTATTGATGTCCGGCGCGGGTGCCCGCGCGCTCGATTTCGATCGCGTCGCCACTTTTGACGTGAACGACAGGGCGGTGCTCCTCGAACCGCGTAAAGAACGCCGTGATCGGGACATTCAACGTGTTCGACAAGGTCTGGAGCGTCGTCAGCGACGGTGAGGTCAAGCCGTTTTCGATCTTCGACAGCATGCCGATCGACAGGCCTGTCAACTGGGCCAGTTCCGCTACTGTCATCGACTTTTGCAGGCGAAAGTTGCGAAGCTCGCGGCCGATGGCGACTTCGAGCACTTTCTCACTGCGGTCGGTGACCCGATGTGGATCCTGCCCAAAGGTCGGCGCCGTGTGCGCGGCATTCTGACTCTCACTCATCGTTTAATCCCCAGAAAACACACCGGCAATAATTTACTGCCAGGAAACAGTTTGTCCAGCCATCGTTCGGGAGATTGATAATCCACAACCGCAAAAAGCGTTGGATTCAATATCGGAATCCCTCTGTTGGTTTTCTTCTAAAGATATTTTGTTGCTTTTTAGGAAAAAATGATCCCAACTTAGTTCTGCACGAGAGACGCAACGAAACTTTCGGCGAATATGGGGGAGAATGCATGACCCAAAAGATGGATGACCGGATTCAGAAGATGTTCCGGGGCGACCTGCTGTTCGCCTGGACCTTCGTCGCTGCGCTTTGGGCGGCAGTGGTGTTCGTGTTTTTTAGCGTCAGCGCCCTGATCGACGACGCGACGATCCGGGCCGTCCTGCTGATCGGCGGCGGTCTGGTGCTGTTCTTCAACACGGCGGCGATCTTCGCGATGGGGCGGCATTACGCCCACGAAAAGCAATTCATCTACGGGCTCGACATCCGGCATCTCGACGAGATGCGGCGGATGCGCGGCAAATAAGGGAGGGCACCATGCGCAAACATTATGAGCCACCGCGGCAAAGCGGATTCGGTCAATTTCTCGATTCGATCTTTCTGTTGGCGCTGGTGTACGTGGCGCTGTTTATTCCCTTGATACTCGGCCTGACCGGTGCCGGCAGCACGACCGTGATGCCCGCCGAGATCACCTGGGAAACCCTGAAGCAAAATCCGGTCATGCAGGCGCAGTGGGAGAAGCTTGGCTACACGGCGGAAACGGCCGCCGAGATGATTACCACGCGGTTCGACTACACCATCGATCCGCTGATGCTGGTGATCACCGCGGCGGTGATCCTGGGCTACTTCGTCTATCTCATCCGGATGTCGGACAAGGAATATCGCGACGTTATCAGCGAAAAATTCGACCTCTGAAACGAGGCAATGGGGGAGGGAAAAACCGATGTGGATTCTACTGGAATATGCGGCGTGGGCGGTGTCAGCAAGCCTGCTCTTGTGGATGGTAGTGGACGCCGTGCGCGTCAATCGCGAGTTCGATGAGGAAACCCTGATGTCGTCGCGCGAGGGGATCGACGAGCTTCTGGAGCATGGCGACGTGCCGGAAGCGCGCGGGGGGGCCGGGCAATGACCGATCAGACGGCGAATGGAATTGCGGCGGTTGCCGCGAAATCGGAACGAATTGGCCTCCTGCGCGTGCTGGGGCCGGTGCATGTCTGGGCGCTTGGCGTAGGCATCGTGCTCGTCGGCGAGTTCATGGGCTGGAACTTTTCGGTCGGCAAGGGGGGCGCGCTGGGCGCGCTGATCGCCTGCTGGGTCATCGGCCTGCTTTACACCTGCGTCGCGATGATCGACTCCGAGGTGACCTCTACCGTGGCCGCGGCCGGCGGCCAATACGCGCAAGCCAAGCACATCATGGGGCCGCTGATGGCCTTCAATGTCGGGCTCTATCTGGTCATGGCCTACACCATGCTGGAGGCTGCCGATGCCTTGATCGTGGGCGATCTCATGGCGATCCTGGCGGAGCAGACGGGTTACACGGATCTCGATCCGCGACCGTTCGTGGTGCTGATCATCGCGCTGCTGGCGTTTCTGAATTATCGCGGCGTGTTCATGACGCTGTCGCTGAATTTCGTCATCACCGCGGCCGCCTTCGTATCGATCCTCATCCTCTTCATCGGCGTTCAGCCATGGAATCCCGGCGCCGTATTGCAGCATGCCGGTCTGTTGACCGATTTGCCGTATGGTTGGATCGGGGTGATCGCGTCGTTCCAGTTCGGCATCTGGTACTATCTCGGCATCGAGGGAACGTGTCAGGCGGCAGAGGAGGTGCGCTCCCCCAGCCGGTCGCTGCCGCTCGGTACGATGACCGGGATTATGACACTGCTGATCGCGGCGACCTTGACGTGGTACGTCTCGTCCGGGCTGCTGCCTTGGGAGTATCTCGGTCAGGCGGTCGTCCCGCTCTACGACGCGGCGCGAATGACCGGCAGCACGACGCTGCAGGTGTTCCTGTTCATCGGTACGATGTTCGCGGCGACGGCCTCTGCCAATGGCTGCATCAACGACGCATCGCGGGCCTGGTTCTCCATGGGACGCGACCGCTACATGCCCAATTGGTTCGGGGCGGTGCACCCGCGCTATCGCACACCCTACCGATCGATCCTGATCCTGATCCCGATCGCCGTGTCCTTCGCCTTCACCGGGCTCCTGGACCAGGTGATCACCTTCTCGATCCTGTCCGGTCTCCTTGGCTATACCTTCATGCCGATCAACATGATCCTGTTCCGGCGCAAATGGCCTCTGGGCACGATCCGGCGGGGCTATGTGCATCCGCTGCACCCCTTGCCGGCGATCGTGTTGATGGTGTTGTGCGTGACCACCTTCTTCGCGACCTATCTCGGCTTTGGAGCCCAGCTGCTGGCGATGATGGCGTTCTACGTCGTGGCCTCGGTCTGGTTCACCATGCGCCGCTACAAATATGTCCGACGGTCCGACCAGTTCACCATGAACTGGCCGAAGCCGGTCGGCTACTGAGGCGGGAGAAGAGCCATGATGAAAAATGTGCTTTGCGCCATAGACGGTTCGCGCGCCTCCCAGCGGGCGGTGGATTTTGCGGTCGGCATGGCCGCAAACTTCGGGGCGGCGGTTCGGTTCATTACCGTCACGGCCGTGACCCAGGCCAGTGCAGCCAAGAGCCCGTTCTGGGACACCCGGCTGTTCGACGCGGGCGAGACGTTGATCGCTCGCGAGCAAACCCACGCGATGGAAGCGGCGGCCGCCAAGGGCGTGGCGAACGCCAGTTGCGCCACCGTTAATGGACGGGATGTCGCCACGGCGATCGTGGCCTATGCGCAGGAGCACGGGTTCGATCATATCGTCATGGGCACGTCAGGCCATTCGGTGCTGGAAAGGCTGTTGACGGGTTCGGTGGTCGACGACGTCCTGAACCAGCCGCATCCACCCGTCACGGTCGTATGATCGGGGCCGGCGCCTTTGCGGCGGCTGCCGCCGGGAGCGCGGCACTCGGCTGGATGTACCATCGCGACCGAACCCGTGTGATCGCCCATCGCAGATCGGTGTTCGAGGAGTGTCGGGGGCTGCTGGACGATGCCGAGCTGTCCCAGGATGGGGCGGACTATCCCCGACTGGCGGGCTGCGTCGACGGGGTACCTGTCGAACTGCGGCTGCTCGCCGACACCATCCAGCTGCGCAAGCTGCCGGTGCTATGGCTGTTGGTGACGATCCGGCAGCCGCTGAAGGTGGCGGGGGTCTTCGACATGATGATCCGGCCCGACAACTCGGAATATTATTCGCCGCACGACCGGTTGCGTACGGTGCTGCCCACGCCGGCGGGTTGGCCGGATGACGCGGTGGTTCGCTGCGACCGGCCGGATGCTGTCGCGCCGTTGCTCGATCGTCTCACCCCGCATGTGCGCGCCTTTACCGAGGAAGGGCGGGGCAAGGAGCTTTTCCTCGCCCCGCGCGGCCTGCGGCTGGTCTACCGTGTCGACGAGAGTCGGCGTGGACATTACCTGGCGACCCGCCAACCGCTGTTCGACAATGACCGGCTGGCGCGTGCCACGGTCGAGGACCTCATTGCCCGCGGCTTCGCGCTGGCCGCTGATATGTCGCGCGAGCACTGAGCCGGATGGCTGCCCCCCCTCGCGATCGTCCCCCGCATCATCCCTACACCGTCCTCGCGGTGTCGCTGGTCCTGACGGGCATGGGGCAGGTGCTGAATGGAAAGGCGCAGCGGGGCCTGATGATGGCGTTCACCGCGCTGGGGCTCGCATGGGTGAGCTACAACCTGACCACGCCCGAGATCAGTTTCGTTGGACGCTATGCGGGCGGGCTCATGATCCATGCCATCGCCCTGATGGACGCTTACAAGTTCGCCCGGTTGCGTTGGCGGCAATGGCAAGTGGCGCAAGGAAAACAAGACGCGTGAATGCGCGCGATCTGTTTTCTATGATGAAAATAAATTTCCTAACAGTTGATTTCCGCTGGCGTTGGTGTTTATCTCCGCCTGGAACGTTTGCGAGAGAGGTGCGAAGCCGATGTGCGGTATCGTTGGGCTATTTCTAAAGGACCGGTCGCTCGAGCCGAAGCTGGGCGAAATGCTGACCGAGATGCTGGTGACCATGACCGATCGCGGCCCGGATAGCGCCGGGATCGCGATCTACGGGAAAAACGGTGATGGGCACGCGAAACTGACGTTGCAGGCCGAAAACCCGGACGCCGAATTCGCCGATCTGGCAGCCGACATGGGCGCGGCGATCGACGCCAAGGTCGAGATCCGGTGCAAGGACACGCACGCGGTGCTGAAAATTCCGAGCGACAAGATGGCCGAGGCGCGGCGCGCGTTGGCCGAACTTCGCCCGAACGTCAGGGTGATGAGCGCCGGAGACAACATCGAAATCTACAAGGAAGTCGGGCTGCCGAAGGATGTCGCGGCGCGGTTCGACCTATCCGCCATGGCGGGAAGCCACGGCATCGGCCACACCCGTATGGCGACGGAATCCAAGGTCAATACGCTGGGCGCGCATCCCTATTCGACCGGGCCGGACCAGTGCCTCGTGCACAATGGTTCGCTGTCGAACCACAATGGACTGCGGCGCAAGCTGGTGCGTGAAGGCATGTCGTTCGAGACCGAGAACGATACCGAAGTTGCTGCCGCCTATCTGAGCCACAAGCTGCGGACCGGCAGCAATCTCAGGGAGGCACTGGAAGCCAGTCTGGACGATCTGGACGGGTTCTTCACCTTCGTGGTCGGGACCAAGGACGGGTTCGGCGTGGTGCGGGATCCGATCGCCTGCAAGCCCGCCGTCATGGCGGAAACCGACCAATACGTCGCCTTCGGCAGCGAATATCGCGCGCTGGTCAACCTGCCGGGCATCGAGGACGCCAAGGTGTGGGAGCCCGAGCCTGCCACCGTCTATTTCTGGGAACATTGAGATGCAGACGATCGATCTTGCCGAGACCACTCTGCGCGAGCTGAATTCGACGTTGCAGGCGCAGCGCGAGAGCACCAACCAGACCGCCTGGACCGTCGAAAATCCGCGCGGCGGCCATGCGGTGGCGGTGGGTCTCGACGCGCCGATCGAGGTGACGATCAAGGGTTCCACGGGCTACTACTGCGCCGGCATGAACAAGCACGCCACGGTCCGGGTCGAAGGTTCGGCGGGACCTGGCGTTGCCGAAAACATGATGTCAGGCAGCGTCATTATCGACGGCGATGCCAGCCAGTATGCCGGCGCGACGGGTCGCGGCGGATTGCTGGTCATCAAGGGCAATGCCGCCTCGCGCTGCGGCATCTCGATGAAGGGCATCGACATCGTCGTCCATGGCAATATCGGCCACATGTCGGCGTTCATGGCGCAGGCTGGCAACCTGGTGGTCTTGGGCGATGCGGGCGACGCGCTTGGCGACTCGCTTTACGAGGCGCGCCTTTTCGTGCGCGGCAAGGTGAAGAGCCTGGGCGCGGATTGCATCGAAAAGGAGATGCGCCCCGAGCATCTGGAGATCCTTCGCGACCTCCTGGAGCGTGCCGGCGCCGACGCGCGGCCGGAGGAGTTCAAGCGTTACGGCTCGGCTCGACAGCTCTATAATTTCCACATTGACAATGCTTACTGAGGAGACGGAGATGAAAGACGCTCCCCCACACGCCGTGCCACGGACCGAGCCACGGCAATCCTGGACCTTCAGCAAAAGCGTCAATGCCGAGATTCGCCGCGCGGCGGCGACGGGCCTCTATGACATCCGCGGCGGCGGCTCCAAACGGCAGCTGCCGCATTTCGACGACCTCTTGTTTCTCGGCGCGTCGATCTCGCGCTATCCGCTCGAAGGTTATCGCGAGAAATGCGGAACCAGCGTCACCTTGGGCACGCGGTACGCGAAAAAGCCCATCGAGCTGAAAATTCCCGTTACCATCGCCGGAATGAGTTTCGGCTCGCTCTCGGCCCACGCCAAGGAGGCACTGGGTCGCGGCGCGTCCGCCGCGGGAACCTCGACGACCACCGGCGACGGCGGGATGACCGAGGAGGAGCGCGGGCATTCCGACAAGCTCGTCTATCAGGTTCTGCCGTCCCGCTATGGGATGAATCCCGACGATCTGCGCCGCGCCGACGCGATCGAGGTGGTCGTGGGGCAGGGTGCCAAGCCCGGCGGCGGCGGCATGCTCCTCGGGCAGAAGATCACCGAGCGCGTGGCTGGGATGCGGACGCTGCCAGTGGGTATCGATCAGCGCTCGGCCTGTCGTCACCCCGACTGGACGGGGCCGGACGACCTCGAGATCAAGATTCTCGAGATCCGCGAGATCACTGGCTGGGAGAAGCCGATCTATGTGAAGATCGGTGGCGCGCGGCCGTACTACGACACTACGCTGGCGGTAAAAGCCGGTGCGGACGTGATCGTGCTGGACGGCATGCAAGGCGGCACCGCTGCGACGCAGGACGTCTTCATCGAGCACGTCGGCCAGCCGATCCTTGCGTGTATTCGTCCAGCGGTACAGGCGCTCCAGGACATGGGTATGCATCGCGAGGTGCAATTGATCGTCTCCGGCGGCATTCGAACTGGCGCGGATGTCGCCAAGGCGCTGGCGCTTGGCGCTGACGCGGTTGCCATCGGCACGGCAGCCCTGGTCGCGCTGGGCGACAACGATCCCGTCTGGGAGGATGAATACCGCAAGCTCGGAACGGTGGCGGGAGCCTATGATGACTGGCAGGAAGGTCGTGACCCAGCTGGGATCACGACCCAGGATCCGGAGCTGATGGAACGCCTGGACCCGCTGGCGGCGGGTCGGAGGCTGCACAACTATCTTTCGGTCCTGACCCTGGAAGCCCAGACAATCGCGCGGGCCTGCGGACACAATCACGTTCACAATTTGGAGCCGGAGGATCTGTGCGCCCTGACCGTGGAAGCCGCCGCCATGGCGCGCGTGCCGCTGGCGGGGACTTCCTGGATACCGGGACAGTCCGGATACTGAACGAGAAAATGATGATGGGGAGGGGACGGTAGAATATGGCTGCGGATCTCGCAAAATTCGCCAAGGATAAGGGCGTCAAATACTTCATGGTGTCGTTCACCGACCTGTTCGGTGGACAGCGCGCCAAGATCGTTCCGGCCCGATCAATCGCCAAGACGCAAAAGGACGGCGCCGGCTTTGCCGGCTTCGCCACCTGGCTGGATCTGACGCCGGCGCATCCGGACATGCTGGGGGTGCCCGATCCGGACGGCGTAATCCAACTCCCCTGGAAGCCAGACACCGCCTGGGTTCCGGCGAATTGCGTCATGGAGGATGCGCCGGTTGCTCACGCGCCGCGCAATGTTCTCAAGCGTTTGGTGGACGAAGCCGCCGACGAGGGGTTGCGCATCAAGACCGGTGTGGAGGTGGAGTTCTTCCTGCTGACGCCCGATGGCCAGCAGCTGGCCGATTCCCACGATAGCGCAGCCAAGCCCTGCTACGACCAACTTGCCATCATGCGGCAATCGGACCTGATCGGCGAGGCGCTCGACCATATGGCCGAACTCGGCTGGGGACCTTACCAAGCCGACCACGAGGACGCGAACGGCCAGTACGAAATGAACTGGGATTTCGACGACGCCATCGCCACTGCCGACAAGCACTCCTTCTTCAAGTTCATGATTCGCTCGCTCGCCGAAAAAAACGGCATGCGCGCGACCTTCATGCCCAAGCCGATCGAAGGGCTGACCGGCAACGGCGCGCATGTGCACATCTCGGTCTGGGACTCCACCGGCAAGACCAACCTCTTTGCCGACGCGAGCAAGGAGATGGGAATGTCGGACACCTGCCGGCATTTCCTCGGCGGCATCATGAAGCACGCCTCCGCGCTCGCCGCGATCACCAACCCGACGGTCAACTCCTACAAGCGTATCAACGCGCCCCGTACCACATCCGGGGCGACCTGGGCGCCGAATACGGTCACCTGGTCAGGCAACAACCGTACTCACATGGTTCGGGTGCCGGGACCGGGACGATTCGAGTTGCGGCTGCCGGACGGAGCGGCGAACCCGTACCTGCTGCAGGCGGTGATCATCGCGGCGGGTCTCGACGGGGTGCGGACCAAAGCCGACCCGGGCAAGCGCTACGACATCGACATGTACCAGAACGGTCATACGGTAAAGGATGCGCCGATATTGCCGCTGAACCTTCTGGACGCGCTACGGACCTTCGACAAGGACGAGAGCCTGAAAGCGGCGATGGGCGAGGAGTTCTCCAACGCCTACATCAAGCTGAAGATGCAGGAGTGGAATTCCTTCGTGAGCCATTTTTCCCAGTGGGAACGCAAGAACACCCTGGATATCTGAGGCTGCGCGCCGGTTTGCCCAGACGTTCGGCTATTCGGACGAATTTCATCCCACTTATCCAAGCTGCGTCTTTGCGCGCCCGGTGCCTTCCTGGGGAGGCCGGGCGCGCAAACTCGACGGGGCACGACCGAAAACGTCGCGGAACGCCGTGGAAAAATGGGCGGAATTCGCGAAGCCGGTCGCCAGCGCGATTTCGGTCAGCGACAGGGTGGACTGGGTCAAAAGATTGCCGGCCTTGCCCAGCCTGAGTTCGCGGTAGAACGTCATCGTGCTGCGGCCCAGCTTTTGACGGAAAAGCCGGTTGAGCTGCCGGGGGCCGATGCCCGAAAGCTGTGCCAGCTGTGCCAACTCCAGCGGGTCGGCCACATGGTTTTCCATCATTTCGATCGCCTGGATCAAGGCCGGATCGTTCGTCCCATAGCGTTCCACAAGACCGGCGCGTTGCGGCCCGCCGGAGGGACGGATTTCGGTGTGCATGAACCAGTCGCTGACCTGGCGGGCGAAGGCGGGACCATGATGCACGTTGATCAATGCGTGCATCATGTCGAGCGGCGCGGTGCCGCCGGCGCAGGTGATCCGGTCGCGATCCATGACGTAGAGCGTACGTTCCACCATCAATGCCGGGGATATTTCCGCCAGGGTTGGCGCATGTTCCCAGTGGACGGTCATGCGTCGGCCCTCCATCAGTCCGGCAAGCGCGAGAATGACAGGGCCTCCCGACACCCCGCCCAGACGAACGCCGTGCCGCGCGAGTTGCCGCAGCCAGTTGAACACCCGTTCATCGGCGAAGGTGCCCGGATCGCCGCCCGCCACGACGAGAACGAGATCGAAGTCGACGTCACGTCCAAGTTGGGCGGATGCCGCGACCATCGATCCGCTCGAACTGATGCCGTGCGCATCCCCGACGGTCAGGTGGCGAATGTCGTAAACGGTTCGATCGGCCAGCAGATTCGCGGCCCGAAGCGGCTCGACCGCTGACGCGTAAGACATCAGCGCAAAGCCGTCGATCAGCAGGAATCCAATTCGGAAGGCGCCGAGCTGCTCCATTGTCATGACCATAATCTGTAATATTCCGTCTTTATGGGGAAAGTCCATCCAGCCGATGACGGCTCAGTATCGATCGGCAAGCAAGGGCGGAGACCAATGCGATATTCGCTGCTGAAGATTCTCACCGAGGGACTGACCGGCAACCGGGGCTGGACGCCGGTCTGGCGTGAGCCCGAGCCGAAGACCGACTACGACGTCGTTATCGTCGGCGCAGGCGGGCATGGGCTGGCAACCGCCTATTACCTTGCCAAGGAATTCGGCATCACCAACGTCGCGGTGCTGGAGAAGGGTTGGCTCGGCTCCGGTAATATCGGCCGCAACACGACGATCATCCGATCCAACTATCTGTTGCCCGGTAACGAGCCGTTCTACGAATTCTCGATGAAACTCTGGGAAGGCCTGGAGCAGGATTTTAACTACAACGCGATGGTCTCGCAGCGGGGGGTTCTGAACCTCGGCCATAGCGACGCGCAGCGCGACGCCTTCGCGCGGCGGGGCAATGCCATGCGGCTCGCCGGTTCCGACGCGGTTCTGCTCGATACCGAGGCGGTCCGCGAAATGTGTCCCTTCCTCGACTTCGACAACGCCCGCTTTCCGATCAAGGGCGGGCTTTGGCAGCCGCGCGGCGGTACGGTCCGTCATGACGCGGTCGCCTGGGGCTATGCGCGCGGCGCCGACAGTCGTGGCGTCGACATTATCCAGAACTGCGAGGTCACCGGTTTCCAGATCGAGAACGGGATCTGCCGGGGCGTCGAGACCACCCGCGGCAAGATCCGCGCCAAGAAGGTCGCCGTCTGTGTCGCCGGCTCGTCGGGCCGGGTGATGGCAAAGGCCGGCATGCGCCTCCCGATCGAAAGCCACGTCCTGCAGGCTTTCGTCTCGGAAGGGCTGAAGCCGGTCATCCCGGGCGTCATCACCTTCGGCGCGGGTCATTTCTACGTCAGCCAATCCGACAAGGGCGGCCTCGTCTTCGGCGGCGATCTCGACGGCTACAACAGCTACGCCCAGCGCGGCAATTTGCCGGTGGTGGAGGATGTCTGCGAGGGCGGCATGGCGATCATGCCGATGATCGGCCGCGCGCGGCTCCTGCGCATGTGGGGCGGCATCATGGACATGTCGATGGATGGCTCACCCTTCATCGACAAGACCGATATCGGCGGCCTCTATTTCAATGGCGGCTGGTGCTATGGCGGCTTCAAGGCGACGCCCGCCTCGGGCTACTGCTACGCGCATCTCCTGGCCCGCGACGAACCCCACCCGACAGCGGCCGCCTATCGGCTCGACCGCTTCCGCCGTGGCGCGATGATCGACGAAAAAGGCCAGGGCGCCCAGCCCAATCTGCACTGAGCCCAATCTGCATTGAGGACGTGACCATGCCGACGGTCGATACCCATCCATTCACGATCGGGAAGCAGGCGGAAGCGCCGAGCGGGAGGAGCAAAGCGAAATGATCATCGACCACCCCCTTCTCGGCCCCCGCGATGCGGCGGAGTTCGTGTATCTCGGCGACGCCGCGTTGATCGGCCGGCCCGACCCGCAGGACGACGGCGCGAGCGAGAAATTCTATGATTATCTCTACTTGCGGGATAACCCGGCCGGTTTGCACCGCGAGCTTTGGTATCATGAACAGGGCGATCGCTCATGGCTGGTCCTGACCCGCAACACGCTGACACACGAGATCACGTCGGTCGAACTGGCGCGCGACGTCGCCTTGGCACGGGGGCGGGGCGCATGACCGACAGCCGATCACCCACCGCAACGCCCGGCCCGGTCGAAACCGGGACCGGTACCGGGCAACCCTTTCGAGTCCAGGGCGGTCTGATCGAGCGGACCGGTGGCGTCCGTTTCAGCTTCAACGGGACATCGTTCCAGGGCCATGACGGCGACACGCTCGCCTCGGCGCTGCTCGCCAATGGTGTCCGCGTGGTCGGCCGTTCGTTCAAGTATCATCGGCCCCGCGGCATCTTTTCGGCGGGGTCGGAAGAGCCGAACGCGCTGGTCCAGTTGCGCCGGGGCGCCCATCAGGAGCCCAACACGCGCGCCACTACGGTGGAGTTGTTCGACAACCTGGAGGCCACCAGCCAGAACCATCGCGGCCCCCTCGGCTTCGACCTGATGGCGGCAAGCGACCTGCTGTCACCGTTCCTGTCGGCCGGCTTCTACTACAAGACCTTCATGTGGCCGAAGGCGTTCTGGGAGAAGTTCTACGAGCCGCTGATCCGCAATTCGGCCGGGCTCGGGCGGCTCTCCATGGGGCCCGATCCGGACCGCTACGACAAGGGTTTCCTGCATTGCGACGTGCTGGTGATCGGTGCGGGACCTGCGGGCCTCGCCGCGGCGCTGGCGGCCGGGCGCGCCGGCGCGCGGGTGATCCTCGCGGACGAGGATTTCCGGCTCGGCGGCCGGCTCAACGCGGAAACCCTGGAGGTCGACGGCATGTCGGGCTCGAACTGGGCCGACCGGGCCGGCGCCGAGCTGGCAGCCCTGGACAATGTCCGCGTGATGCCCCGCACGACCGTTTACGGCGCCTTCGACCACGGCACTTACGGCGCGCTCGAGCGCAAGACCGACCATCTTCCCGTATCCGGCGGAAAGCCACGGCAGGTGCTCTGGCGCATTCACGCGAAGCGCGCGATCCTTTGCGCCGGCGCGACGGAAAGACCGATCGCCTTCGGCAACAACGATCGCCCCGGCGTGATCATGGCGGGTGCCGTGCGGGCCTATGCGAACCGATGGGCGGTCGCGGCCGGCAAGCGGGTCGCCGTTTTCACCAACAATGACGACGGCTGGCGAACGGCTGTCGATCTAGCCGCCAAGGGTGTCGAGATCGCCGCCGTGATCGATACCCGCCGCGGCGCGGCCCGCGCCAAGCTGCCGGGGACGGCAATCCATATGGGCGACGCGGTCATGGACACGTCGGGTCGCATGGGAATCCGCCAGATCAAGCTTGCCGGTGGCGCGAGCATATCGGCTGATTGTCTCGCCGTCTCAGGCGGTTGGAACCCGAACGTCCACCTGACCTGCCATCAGGGCGGGCGGCCTGAATGGCGGGACGACATCGCGGCGTTCGTGCCGGGGAAGACTCTTCCCGTCGGCATGGCGGTGGTGGGCGCGGCGAACGGCTCCCTGTCGCTCGCGTCTGCCCTCTTGGAGGGAAGCCAAAGTGCCGATCAAGCGGTCGAGGCTCTCGGCTTCCCTCCCTCGCGCCAGAGACTCCCGGCAGCCGAAGACGAGGCGGTCGCGGTGTCAGCCTTCTGGCATGTCAGGCAAAGTCGCTCGCGCGCCTGGGTCGATCAGCAGAACGACGTGACCATCAAGGACGTGACGCTCGCCCATCAGGAGGGATTCCGCTCCGTCGAGCATCTGAAGCGCTACACTACCCTTGGCATGGCGACCGATCAGGGCAAGACGGCGAATGTTCTCGGACTTGCCATCATGGCCGAGATCGCCGGCCGGAGCATCCCCGAGACCGGCACCACGATCTTCCGTCCGCCCTACACTCCGGTGGCGATCGGCGCCCTGGCGGGCCGGTCGCGGGGTAAGGATTTTCGTCCCTATCGCCTGACCCCCAGCCACGATTGGGCCAAGGAGCAGGGCGCGGTGTTCGTCGAGACGGGCGCCTGGCTCCGCGCCCAGTGGTTCCCCCGCTCCGGTGAGACGCACTGGCGGCAGAGCGTCGACCGCGAGGTGGAGATGACGCGGGGCTCGGTCGGAATCTGCGACGTGACCACGCTCGGCAAGGTCGACATCCAGGGTCGGGACGCGGCGGAATTCCTCAACAAGGTCTACGCCAACGGCTTCGCCAAGCTGGCCGTCGGCAGGACCCGCTACGGGATCATGCTGCGCGAGGACGGCATCGTCATGGACGATGGCACCACTGCCCGCCTGTCCGAGACGCATTTCGTGATGACCACGACGACGGCCAACGCGGGCAGCGTATTCCGGCATCTGGAGTTCTGCCGCCAGTGCCTCTGGCCCGGTCTCGACGTTCATCTGATCTCCACCACCGACGGCTGGGCGCAATATGCGGTGGCCGGACCGAACGCCCGCAACCTCATCCGCAAGGTCGTCGATGCGGAGCACGATGTCTCCAACGAGGCCTTCCCGTTCATGGCCTGCGGCGAGCTCACCGTGTGCGGGGGCACGCCGGCGCGGCTGTTCCGCATCTCCTTTTCGGGCGAACTTGCCTATGAGATCGCGGTACCGACCCGCTTTGGCGACGCCATGATCCGCGCGCTGATGGCGGCCGGCGAGGAATTCGACGTGGTTCCCTACGGCACCGAAGCGCTCGGCGTGATGCGGATCGAGAAGGGCCACGCGGCAGGCAACGAACTGACCGGCCAGACCACCGCCCGCGATCTCGGCCTCGGCCGCATGGTTTCCAAGCAGAAGGATTGCATCGGCAACGTCCTGTCCGAGCGGCCTGACCTCAACCGCGAAGACGGCCTCCGCCTGGTCGGATTCCGTCCGGTCGATCGCGCTGAAAGCCTCACGGCCGGCGCGCATTTCCTCCAGCGGGGCAGCGCGGCGACGACGGAGAACGACGAAGGTTGGATGACGTCGGTGACCTATTCGCCATCGCTCGGCCATTCGATCGGTCTCGGCTTCATCAAGCGAGGCGAGGCGCGCGGGGGCGAGATCGTCCGCGCAATGGATTTCGTGCGCGGCAAGGAGATCGCGGTCGAAATCGTCTCACCGCATTTCATCGACCCTGAAGGAGAGCGGCTCCGTGTCTGACCTCACGCTTACGGCGAAGCCGGCGCTTGGCGGCTACCGGCAGGATTTTGGCGGAATCACGCTCAGCGAACATCCGGATATCGCCATCGTGTCCATCGCCACGCCGCTCGGCGGCGAGACAGCCTTGGCGCAAGCGACGGCCGGCGGCTTTGGCGCAAGTCCGCCCCCGGTCGGCGGAACGACGCTGTCGAGCGATGGCCGGATCCGCTTGCTGGGCATGGCTCCGGGCCAGCTCTTCGCCGTCTTCGAACATGATGGCGCGAATGCCCGCGCGATCATCGACGGGAAGCTGGGTGGTGCCGCCTATACCACTGATCAGACCGATGTCTGGGTCGCGCTTCGGATCGAGGGGCAGCGGACGCGGGCGGCGCTGGAGCGGATCTGTCCGCTCGACCTTCATCCGGGCGCTTTTCCGGAAGGAAGGGTGGCGCGAACGGTGATGGAGCATCTCGGGGTGATCATTCTCCGCGAGGGTCCGGACGCCTTCCTTCTGCTCTCGGCGCGATCCTCGGCGGGGTCGTTTCTTCACACGGTCGAGACTTCGATCCAGAACGTGATGTGAGCCATCGCGACAACAGCAAACGCAGCGGCGGGCACGGTCTTGAGGCCGGCCCAGAGCAAACAAGCGTTGCACAACAACAATAAAATCGGGCCACGGCCCAAGCACGGAATGGGAGGACAAACAGACCATGGCGTTCAAGACCGACATTGAGATTGCCCGCGAGGCGAAGAAGCTGCCGATCCAGGAGATCGGGGCGAAGCTGGGGATCGGGCTCGAGGATCTGGTGCCTTACGGGCATGACAAGGCCAAGGTTTCGGCTGATTTCAT
>LAZR01000349.1_pt1 | contig 41301 bp, 51 predicted proteins | sample 329461 | NCBI WGS metagenome assembly LAZR01 (sample SAMN03002196, study PRJNA259156) | marine sediment metagenome | biome: sea floor; feature: Hydrothermal impacted sediments; material: marine sediment; isolation source: Loki non-amplified sample from Loki's castle hydrothermal vent sediment ...
GCCGCCGCCTGTGTAGATGTAGCCGCCGCCTGTGTAGATGTTGCCGCCGCCTGTGTAGATGTTGCCGCCGCCTGTGTCGATGTTGCCGCCGCCGTCGATGTTGCCGCCGCCTGTGTAGATGTTGCCGCCGCCTGTGTAGATGTAGCCGCCGCCTGTGTAGATGTAGCCGCCGCCTGTGTCGATGTAGCCGCCGCCTGTGTAGATGTAGCCGCCGCCGTAGCCGCCGCCTGTGTCGATGTTTTTACATTGTATGGACGCTCCTTTTGTTTTAAGGCCCCTACACCTAATATCCCCGCTCACCTCAATAAGTCCATCCGAAACATCAAATACAATCTTGCCGTCAAATTCCAAGTTGCCTGTGATTTTTCTGTTTTTAATAACTTTTTCTTTCATTTCTTTGCTCCTTTATCAAAACTTCTCAATCAATAATCGCATTTTTACACGCTGAAGGGCAAGGCATACAAGCCGAAGATTCTTCCCCATCAGGATATTTAAAATAATAACCTATGACTCGGTCGCCAATATCAGCGGTTCTATTTCCCGTCTTTGTTAATATTGGACCAAAGGGTTTGTTGTTATTCAGGTTGACCTCTCTAAATCTGGTTCCTGTCGGCATTTTTAAAAAGATATCGCCCGGCACTATCCTCATTCAAACAAACCTCTCAAATTCATAAACGCTGCGGCCGCCTGCTACGGAACTACGCCGTTACCTAATAACCTAAGTCAGTAATTTTTGTTTTAATTCTATCATTTTAAGTATTGATTTTGGGTCGAGCCGACCTTTGATATTTTCGCTAAGCCTGCAAATAGAGGTTAGTAAATTAACAAAAAATTCCGCAGTTTCTTCCGTATAGTCTATTTCTTTCAAATTTTCCCCATAACCGTCTGGTGTTTCCATAGAGGAAAAAGACGCCAAATGATACAAAAAATCCCCCTTTTTCAAACCGTTTGTATAAATACCATCATATTCTGTTTTTATTTTGCCAGACTTATATTGGTATTGTCGCTTGCGAAACAATCTCGCGTAAACCAAAATACCGTATGGCTTACTATGGGCAGCATCTTGCCCTATAGTTCCGGTTTGCCAGCTATACTCGTTTGACAGCACCCACTCTTCTTGGCCGTTCGGTACAATATTGCCGTGAATATCTAAGCAATACGCACAAGTAGTTTGTATGTCATATCGTATAACGATTTTATCGTCAATTTCCTCCTTGCTAAAATACTCAACCAAAACCGCGCCTATTTGTTTTTTTAACCCGTGCATTGTTTCATCTGAAAAAAAGCCTGCACGTGTTCGCCGGGCGGGATTTTGTTCCAGACTTATACCAGCATTTTCAAACACCGCCACAATATCTTCTGGCAAATAAGCTGTGAATATTCCCTGTTGGTCAATATTAACTTTACAGCTAAAATCAAGTTCGTCCTTACAAAATCTAATTATCTTAAAAGCCATTTTTCTTCTCCTTCGCTATTACCCACATTTTTCCTCAACCTGTCTTTTTAGCCCAAAAACGCCGGTGCCAAACCCATTATTTCAACCGCGTTTTTAGTACCAAACGGCCTCCAAAACTTTTTCCGAAATTTCCGTGCATTTCCACGTTTCATAAACTAACGTCCATAAACGACTTATCTTTCCCAACACCCCCCTTATTTCTGTTTACTTCTACAAATGTGAACTGATTTTTCAATTCTGCCCTCAATACACCCAACGACCGCGATCTAAGTTATTTCCGAACTCCGGATTGAGCAGGCCCACAGGATACAAATACATCTCTGTTGTTGCCAATTTTGAGTGCCCCAGAAGCGCTTGCAACTGTTTGGTATTTAACCTGTTTTCAAAAAGTGATAACGTCGCAAACGTGTGCCTGGTCATGTGTGGCGTGACATGCTTGTCAAGCCCCGCCAGTAAAGTGAACTTTTTTAGCTTATGTGCTATCGCTGCCCGCTTATAAGGCTGTTTTAACGCCGAATAGAACACCTGTTTACGCCTGTCAGACGCCCGAACGGTCTGCGGCAGGGTTGCAGGGCGATAGTTTTTCAGATAATCTGATAATCTCGCCGCTAATCTGTCGCTTATCGGGATATCACGCGACTTTTGACCCTTACTCTCGTGAACGTGTATCGCATTAGCTCCGAGATATTTGGGAGTGTCCTTAGCCCGCAGACCGCATAACTCCGATACCCGCAAACCCGTCTGCAACATCAAATCAAATATCAGACAGTTCTGCACACCGCCCTCGTCGCCGCTCACAGAAACCATGTATTCCATGAACCGCCGCTCCTCGTCAGAGGTCAAAAACTTATTCAAGCCGATAGGAGCCTCTGGTTTTCGCTTCTTAGCCATTACCATTACTCCGCTCAGTCGCCGCGGCTTTTTCAAGGGCGTTAATCTTGGTTTTTAATGTTTTAATAGTTCGGCGAGGCTTTGTGGCCTTGGCTATTCTTTCTTGCCTTGTCTCTTGTAGTAGCCTGCGATTTGTTTTGTAATAATGGAAAATCGTTTCAGACGCAATGTCCCAAAATTCTCTCCCCAGGCAGCCGCTTAGAGCCGTTCTCGTCCGTGGGTTGGGTACAATTTCTGTATATTCATCTCGATGCATGGGAAAGATGGCCTCTGGATAGGGGTTTTCGGGCCACCAGTGTGGTTTTATTGCTTTTTCCATTTTATCCCCTTTATCAGTTCCTCAAATAGTTTTTTCGCTCTCTGTGCTGCCCGGCCGTGGTCTATCGTGACTACCCGCAACAGCGACGGCGGCGCCGACCGTTCGTAACTGTCCTGGTCGGCGTAAAATTCAAGCGTGGTCTTTATCTCCGCGATGGCTTTCATTTTCTCAAAATCGTTAAGCGCCATTTTTTGCCCCATTCATTTCGTTTACCAAATCGTACATATCCCGCGCCATTGGCCGGGGATCGTTGTAGATATACACTGTCGTCAGACCGAATTTCCCCGCCCGTTCGGCCAGCCTCTGCCTAAAATCTTTCCAGTCATCACGCCACCCTGGGATTAGCCATTGAAACCAGCCGATAGCTCTGGTCCCGCATATACCCTGAAAGCAAACGTGCCAGAACTTCATTGTCGGCTCTTCCGTCCCCAAATCACACGCCCAGTCGGGAAATGCCCAAAAATCCGGCCAATCGCCTCGATGCTCCGGTGCTATCAATCGAACCGCCGCGTGTCTCATTTTTCTGCCCTCTTGCTCTTACATTCATAATCCAGTTCTTTTTTCAGCCGGGCTTGGAACACCGCCATCGGTTTTTGGCCGTTCACGCCGTCCATGGCCCACTGCCACACATTGTCGAATATCCTGATTTTGTATCTGCCTGCCTCCACCTGGTCGCCCAGCCACTGGGCAATATCCCGCAGACATGCCATATCTCCTTTGTTCTTCAATTTCAGTAACGGCTTTACAACCTCAAACCAATGGAACGCCACGAGCCGAACCGAAGGCGAAAGATAACACTTTGAAAAATCGAAAAAAACGTCTTTTCCTGTTTCGATATGTTTAGTTTCGTTATCTTTCGTTTTCGTTTCGTTCTTGAAGGCGCCGGACTTTCCCGCAATCTCCCTGGAACTCCCGGAACTTTCGGTTTTTTCTGGAACTTTCTCCAACCAGCCAATGTCCGGGTCGCACAGCACATTCAAGGCCGCTGACATCTGATGTTCACCCACCCCAATAATAAACGCCAGATCGGACAAGCTGTGGTTGATTGTCCCCCTGCTTGCACGGTCCTGGCCGGCCGCAATTTCCAGAAGTTTATGAAATATACCGAAGGTCTCGAGCGCCTTTGAATTAGCTATTGCCAGTAGTTTGCGATAGCCTTTACCCTGCTGTGTGCCGGTGACTTTTGAGCGGTAATATGCGAGTGGGTGTTTCTGTAATTTATCGTTAGAGCCAGCGGCGGCGCCCCTGGAATTAACTTCATATCTCTGTTGCCAATCAACTATACAGTATTCCGGCATTTAACCTCCGTGTCCTATCAACCCTCCACCCTGCTTAATAAAACCACGACCTCACTGTTATGTTTTGTTTATAAAAGTCCCAATAAACAAAAACATTTTTTTTCATTCTTGCCCCCTCTAATAAATGGTCTATCTCAGGCTTCTCAAAACCTAAATCGGAAAGTAGTCTTGCCGTACTCTCAGGCGTCAAATCTTCAAATATCATTTTATCACCTTCAAACATCTTCCAGCCGCCAGGCACATAAAAGGCCCGCCGGCGGCAAAGCAATTACAAGCCTCTTCGTCCCAATATGCGCAAGGTTTGTACGTCTTGGGACAGGTGTCCTTCGACCACGGCTCAGGTACCGAATCCTCTGCCCAAAGCTCATTATCTGTTAATGGTTTTTGTATGCCGTTAACCATTTTTATCCCCAAGTTTTCCACAACCAGCCAATTTTCTGGCCATTTCCGGGCTGAAAATCACAACCAACCCGCACAAAATTGCCTTGACCATCCGCCCAAACCACGATTCTTTTTCCCAAACACCACTCATTTTTTCACCTACGCCACCTGGTATAATACTTTGTGCGCTTGTTTCTCTAAATCTTCGCAGATTTTTTTCATATCCATGTCTCTATTATGCACCCTTGCGTACCTTAACTTCAAATACATCGCGTACTTTTCCGGGTAGTTGAATTCCAGCCAGGAGAGGTATAACGGCTTATTATTATGCGGCGCAAACTGTGCATTGTGATGATGGTGAGTGCAGTGTATTATCTGTAACTCAGGCACATAAATACAAGCGTTGTCACGCCCCCCTATATGATGCCGTTCAAGAGGTCCCTTACACGGCTCATGCGATTTTCTCATTGTGCATTGATAGTTACTCTCTGCTAAGGCTATCTGCCTGCCCAATGTCATCGCTCTTCGTTCGTGATAGGTCATTCATCACCCTCCTTCCCCCGCTTAGTTGCCGCGGAGGCTTTTGGGCTTGTTAATGTAGTTCTGTTTCCACAAGAACCCTTTAATAGCGTTTTACAGCGGACACATTGGTATAAGCCTAAAATTAAGTCAGCCTTGAATTCATTTTTACCCCAAACAACATCGGTAATATGAACCCATTTATGGGGTTGAATAAAACACAATAATTTCATCATTTCTCACCTAAATTTATTTTATAATTCCGTGGGGCGGACTCTGTCATTCCGCCCCGCACAACCTGTCTACTTCAACACCTAAAACCTCTTACCTTGCTCACGGCGTCGAATAATTCTCTGAAGTGCATAGTGACCTCCTTTCTTTGTATCACTCAATAGCGGGGGCCGGATTTGAACCGGCGACCTCCGGGTTATGGGCCCGGCGTTCTGCCGGACTGAACTACCCCGCGATATATATTCACTTTTCAAAATTGGGGGCCGGCCGCGCCAACAGCCGTACCCCCGGACTGTCTAATGACAGCAGTAGATTTTATAAAAGCCGGCCAGCAGCCAAACCCTGACCGGCTTCGGAGGAGGGTGATGCGCCGGGCTGTGAACCCGGCTTTTATGATGACAGCCGGCGGCGTTTCACGGTGCACCGCTGGCTACTTGTGTCAAGGATGTGTCAGTTTTTTAGTTGACAGGGTGAAAACCACTCTGTATAAAGCTGTTTTTTGGCATGAAAAACAGGCAGGATGGGTAAGACTATAAATTTCCCAAGCTGAAAGTCGAGGGTTCGAATCCCTTCGCCCGCTTTTGCAGTAAGCGGTTGAAACAAAAGGGTTTATGTTTCTCGACCGCGCGCATTGTCTTTTCGCATTTGCCGCCGTGTCGTGTTTGTGTCATGTTTTTTTGTGAAAAACGTCAAGGTTGTGTCGTATGGCTACTCTAAGTTTTGTAAAGGATCGTAGAAGGTGGCGCGTTCGCTACCGCGCAACTCACCGTGAATCCGGCAAAATTTTCTCCGGCAGTAGGGTGTTTTTTGAAAAATCCCAAGCAGTTAAGTTTTACGCCGATGCTGAAGAACATGAAAGTCTCTGGCGTTCCGGCAATGTATCAATTCAGGAATCCATCGACCAGGCGGTAGACGAATTTTTCCGACATTGCAAATCTCACACGGAAGGAACCCAAGTCCTTTACCGTATGGTATTGGATCGGTTCATTAAATGCCTGCCGAAAAACTGTTGTCGTATCCAACAGATAGAGCCGTTCCATATCCAGGACTATCTCTATCATATAACGGATCAGCGGTTTACAAACCGAACTTGCAATTCGCATCTTACCGCGATCAAGTCTTTCTGCCGCCATTACTCGCATCGGCACAATGTTTCGAATCCCGCCGAAAAGGTCAAGATGCTCGTAGAAAACCCACCGAAAAGCAGGTTCATTACCCCTAACGAATTAGCCCGACTTCTGGCAATTGCCGATACAGTCGCTACCGACCGGATTCTATTCCTCGCTAACACCGGATTAAGAGCCTCGGAGTTTTCACGCCTTACGCCCGATTGCTATAGCGATAAAGCCATTACGATTGTCGGCAAGGGCCGCAAACGCCGCACAATACCCCTTAACAAAGCAGCAAGAAAGGCAGCAAATAAACTCAAACCGGCAACACCTGGTGCCCTATACCTTCAACTAAGCCGCCTGGCAGCGAAGGCCAAGCTGGAGCCGTTAGGCCCACACTCGCTAAGGCATTACTTCGCCACTCAACTGCTGCTCGCCGGTGTACCTATAATCAAGGTAAGCAAGCTACTCGGCCATAGTTCCGTCCGAACGACAGAGCGTTGTTACGCCCACATTCTGGATTCAGACCTAAAAAACGTGACTGACATCCTCGATTAACTTTTCAAAGAACTTATCTTAATTAGCAATCTGCCGCCGCCCCACTGGGCCTGCTGGCAAGAGGCTAAGTTTTTACATTACTTTTTTAATATAGCGTCAAACACTTTTTTGGTGATTAAAGAGCCATTTTAGATTTTCATTTTTCCCTTCCTTAAAGCGGCTGGGCCTTCCTTGACCCATTGCGACCCTCTGTGGCCGCGAGCCGCTTTTTTAACTTTTTCTATGGCCCTTCATTTTTTTCCACCCTTTTAATTTTTCCCTTGACACCACCCTGCCAAATCATTATATATGTCACAGTTGGAACGGTGATAAAAGTTAGCGAGGCAAATCAAAAAAAATAAAAAACCCGCGCGAAAACTAATTTGAACAGACTCAGCTATGCTGATAGAAGGAATGTCCGCATGAGTTGACAACACGGGTTTTCTTTTTGTATTCAGCATAGCCTTTTTCTCCCTAACTGATGTTTCTATTTCGGCATAGTTAGGTTGAAAAGTCAAGAGGAAACAAGAGAAAAAACTTGAAAAAAAGATGTTGCTTGTGATAAGTAGAGTTATATATTAAAGTTATGGCAGAAAAAAAATACCAAAAATTATTAAGTGCGGACGTCGATTCCGAATTGGTTGACCTGTTTTTAACACAAGCCGATGAACGTGGTTATAAGAAAAAGCGGGCTTTGGCCGCTGCCACAAAACTATGGGTTGAGTTGCCCGTTGAAATACAAGGTCAATTTATTAATCAATCTCTCAACGCAAATAGTTTTCTTATTCTTGTTCAGGGGATTGTTGACGAACGGATCGAAAAGGGTTACGCCGATGGCAAGAAGTTCTTAGCCAAACGCCAAAAGCGTAAGCGACCTCGAAAGGATTAATTTGCCCCTCCCCACATTGATTCTTAATTTGTTCTTTGATAATTTCACGTGATTGCTTCGTTGAAGTGGGTTTGGTTTTTCTCATCATAACCTCCCTGCTAATAGGCGCTTATATCGCCATCCAACGGGCCGGCAACCAGCCTTCCCGCCACGACCAAGAAGTAATAATGTGTACTTATAGTATTTATAAGACTTTGTCAATAGGAAAAATAAAGGTTTTTTATAGGGGAAAGTGCCCATTGTGGTATAATGGATTTCCCTGATGTTAAGGAGTTAAAAAGGTGAAATGAGATTGATACGATTATTTTTGATGTATGTTTTTCTGGTGATCGGTTATGTTTTGTGCTTTGTGCCGATGTTCCTCGCCGCATGGATAACGCCGAAAGACTTATATGATACCAAGAAGTTTGTACGACCCAATACCTACTGGATAAAGCTTAAAGACTTATATGATACCAAGAAGGAGTGAAAAATGACAGGTTTATGGGGAAAATCGTCGTGGTTTAGCCAATTAGTTTACATTATCATCGTCATTCTTACTCTGTGTCTTGTCGTTTTTCTTATTCTGTGTATTGTCGTTTTTGGTCTGCATCGTTTCCTGTGTCCATCGGTTCCTGTATGATAAGGATGAGAAAATGAGAAAACTGGTATGTTTGTTACTTATCTTTGCTGTGTTTCTCGCTGGTTGCGCAGGACGTGAATCTAATCCAATTCCTTCTTATCTTCCCGGTGACGAAAATCGAAGTTGCACCGCATTGCGGGCCGAAATAGCTCAGTTACAGGCGGACATGCAGCGGATGCTACCTAAAACCGACAAAGGGCTTTCTAATGCTTTATGGGCTACTGCCGGGGTCTTTACTCTCGGTATCGGCTTTTTCTTTATGGATTTCAAGGAAGCTGAAAGAATCGAATTTGATGCTATGCGCCAACGACACAACAGACTTCTTGTTTATGCGGCTGAAAGAAAATGTGATTTTGGCGAAATTAAAATGGAACGTATACCATCAGTTGAGGAACGAAAAGATGCCACTAAATAAAAGGGCACTTCTAAAAATCATCAAATGGTTGGTAATTATTTTTCTCGCATCATTACTCTTCCATTTGGCTAATCATATTGTCCGTGGATCCATAAAAGCACTTAACAAACCCGAACCCAGACTACCAAAATTTCAATTCAATCCTTAAAATTCATACCTCAATAATTTTTCCTCTCGGGTGCCGGCGGGGGTTTGTTATTTGTTTCCACCAACTCCACAATCGTACACCAGCATATACCCATTGCCTGCGTAGCCAACCCATGCCATCTTCTTTTGTAATTATCACAAGTTCTTTATCGGCTATTTCACGATAAATCCAATCCAACAATCCCAAGTCGGTCAACTGGCATAAAGCATCGTGAACGGCGGAACCCCGCATGAATGATTCAGTGTCAAAGGTGGGGCCGGAAGGTCCATCCCAGCGATAGCCCGGGCCAATATACAGCCTCTTGGTGCGTGGGGAATACCAAAAAACTACCCCTCCCGCTTTGTCTCTTACTGCAAGTTCTATGCCGCCTAAATCTATTTCGTGAATGTAAGTCTCAGTTACTTCGTATTTCCATTTGCTGCCTTTGCGTTCTTCGCGGCTTAGTTTGCGGTACTGAAATTTCATAATTTTATCAGCCCCACATCAATCGTTATTTTCCATTCTTGATAAGTCTTTCTACTCTCTCAAAGCCATCTTTCATATCCGCTTTAATATCATCCAGGCGAATATTCATATTTTTAATTTCGCTTTCAATACAATCTTGTTTAGCCTCGCAGACATCCTTAAAAACAATATCTTTTTTGCATGGGTGTTTTTGGGAATTCGTTATATGCTTAGTCACCCAGCCGATGAAACCTAATATCGGTGTTACTATCAAAGCTATTAATTTGACTTCCATGCCGCTCTCCTTATTCTGCGAATTGAAATTTTCCTCGCTTGCGTTTTTGTTTTTCAGCTTTTTTAGGGCTTAATCTTTTGCGGCCCCCTTTTGTTGTCCAGACGCCGGTAAACATTGCCCTGGCCAAGTCTGATACACTCTTCATTTCAAATAACACACGACCATTCCGGTCTGTTAGACCGCCGCTTGAATATACTATAATAGCATCCACCATTCTGGCCCACTGCACACCACCCGGAATCCCGAATACGCCGGGTCCGTATTTTAACATCTCATTTCTCAGTTTTCGCCAGTTTCCTTCTTCCAAAACATCATTTATCCCTTTAGCAACTCTTGCTGCTGTTTCAACGGGCGCCGGCAATCCTGCCGACCCAGGCACAAATTCCCCCGTCAGCTTGCGAGCGATAGGCGTCAGCCAGAACTCTCTAAAAGGTATTGGTATCAAATCCCACCACGACCATTCTTTGCCCCTTACACTATTAGCCATCATCTTTAATACCGACATTGCGGCCAGCCACCGGGCTATGGACCACATCGCATACAGTTTTGAATCCGGAGGGGTGCCGGTTCTGCCCAGCCATTCTCTAAATGTATTGGCTACCTCAAAAGCATAAGTCTGGTACGGAGCTCCTGATTTTACAATTAAAGACCGCAATATCATCGGTTTATCTTCATCATTATACATGCTCTGTGTTTTACCGCCGCCATCCGAGGCGAAGTTTTTAAGTGCCTCACCTTTCAATCCCCTTCTGACACCGGTGATATGAGCTGCTCTTATCGATGTCCCTGTAAGCAACTTTTCCATCTCAGTTAATAATATTGTGGTGAAATTCTCTATAAACTCTCCCGTGGTTTTTTGTATTTTAATATTATCACCCAAAAGATTTGAGGCGTCCTGTTTTGTGACCCCACCTCTTTTAGTGGTTTTTATGATGAAAGAAAAATAATCCTGCGCAGCCTGCTTTCTGATAGATGGTTTTAGCCATTGAAAAAACCCTCTTGTTGTATCTACTAATCCAAAACGGCCTATAGTATTAGATAAAGACAATGGTTGTGTACTTAGTGACCACGCCACATTCATCGGAAACACCGCAAGATTTCTGAGTCTGTTGAAGAACCTCAAACTTCCCCCTGCCCATTTTGGTAATTTAATGGCCCTATCCAGTTTTGGTTTTATCCCCACGAAAGATGTCGCCGTCCACTCTGATAAATATTCCGCACTTTTTCCCAGTCCCTGCCCTCTGAACTGATCAATAAACGCTTTGTTGTTCTGGATGATTGATGTATTGAAAATATCTTTCGATGCTGTTATTATGTAACTTTCTGCCAGTTCGCGAGCACTCAACACCCTTTTGTCATAAGGTATGTCAGCCTCTCTTGCCTGTGCCCTGGGATTGAATGGTGCGTTCGGTCTTATATAATCCGGCAACTCTTTTTTCTCCAGGATTTTGGCCGTTTTATCCCGTAAAAACAGTTGTTCCCACACAGTTGTATCTCTGAGAATGTTGGGCGAATAATTTTGTCGGTATGGTATCGGTTGTTGGCTCCTCATAAGTCTCGCCGCATTTTGCTCTTCAATCAAATCATCATAAAATTGTCTCAGTTCCTGCGCGGCTTTTATGGATTCTTTACTGAACGCCGCCAGCGTCTTTTTATCAAGAACCTGTTCTATTGGGGTGTCCCGGTCGGCCGCACCTATCTTTTCGAGGACCAGGTTGATTTCTTTATCGAGTTTAGATTCTTTTTTGGTTGTCAAAATCCCCTGTATCTCAATAGTTTTTTCTTTTAACCAATTCAACTTCTGGATGGTCATTGTGCGGGTTCTGAACAGGACAAACCTTTCTGTTGGCCCCGCCTGTTCTTTTAATTTTAGTTTTTCTTTTATAGACAACGCGCCATCCATCTGCTGGATGGCGCGTGTTATATCCTGACCTCCGCCGAGCAAAGGCTCAATATTTTTATATCTATTATAGGTCGCCACTTCTTCCGGAACAAACACTCCTGATTCTCTTAGGGCAATTTTTACTTTGCCTTTTTCACTTACTCTTATGGCTATTTTTTCTTTCACCGCTTGCTTAAGGAGTAACTGTCTTAATTTGTGTATTCTTTTATTCGCGACAACCGGTGTAATCTTGCCAGCCAGTCTTTGACCGTTTACCCTTTTCATTCGCTTAGTCAATTGTGGTATTCGTGATGTTGCTGGCAATTGGTAAGATTGGAAAGTGTTTATGTGATCAGTGAATGATGCACCCGCCGGTTCGATCCCTACTTCTCCGGCCTCGGCGGCGGTTATTTTCTCTTGGGTTCGCACCGCTTCATTAAAAACCTGAGCTTCTTTAGCTTTCAAATCTACCGTAGGTTCTTGTTCTGTTACCGGGGTCTTTGGCGCTTTGGGTATTTTAGTTACCACCTCTCTTGGCTTTGATATTACCACCTCTGCCGGCGGCTTACCTTCCAGTTTATCGAGTCGGGCCTGTAGTTCCGCCCTGCTCTCTTCTGTTTTGGCCCGGGCTATCTGACCTCGTAATACCTGCTTGGCAATCTCATCGCCCTTATCTGTAATCGCCGCGGGGGCTAAATCAGGGTAATCTTTTAAGACTTCAGCAGAAACAGGTTTGCCCTCTTCTAATGCTTTCTCAACAAGTTTTTTATGTGTTGTAACCTCGCCTTGTTCTGTAAGTTCAACAATTGCGTCTGGTCCAAATTTGCCTTCTGCTACTGCTTTTTCCATCCTGTCAATTTTGGCAAGGTCAGAACGTAAATCGGCTAAGGTAATTGTTTCCCATTGAAGTTTTGTTAATTGCCATGCCGGTTTGATTTTTCCTTCTATTTTCGTGTCTTTTATAACCTCTCTTATGTTCTTGATGCTTTCATCAAAACGGGTTTGAGCGGAGTTTATCTTGGTCTCTATTTCAGGTGAATCCCCTTCATCGATGCGTTGTATTTTGGCATTTTCCAGAATTTCAAAAGCTGTATCTCTTTCTTTCCAAAGTTGGGTTGCCGACACCTTCCCCTCTGTAACCGCCGCGGGGGCTAACTGCTTTGGCTTTCCAATTACCACAAAAGCATTTTCTATTTCCTCGTGAATCTTAGTTGCTTTTTTTATAAATCTATCTACCAATGCTTTTTGTTCAGATTTAGACAGTCCACTCGCTTGTGAAAAAACACCCTCTGGGCTTAAACCTTCTTTAGTTAAGTGGTCTTTTAGTAATCTCTTAGCCAATTTGTCGATTGTAGCCTGTCTATCTTCCGAAAATATACGACTTGAGGCATCGAATACTAAATTTGCACCTGATGGAAATATGCTACCATCTTTGTTTATAAGGGGAGCAAAATAAATATCGTGGGCGATACCAAAAGTTTGATTTTCCAAACTTACATCGACCCCATTATTTGACAAAACCTTTTTAATCCTATCACCATATTCACGAACTATATCAATATCAATTTTATCACGCTTGTCTGACAATGCTTTAACTTCAGGGTCTTCGTCTGCTTGTTCAAATGTAAGGCCTTTTTCTTTCCTTACTTTGTCGATTAAGTCATCTACCTGAGCGGTCAATTCATCAGATTGCTTAGATATATCTGCTAAGTCTATTTCCACCCTCCCCTCTGTAACCGCCGCTTTAGCAATTTCTAAGCCCTCTTTTGTTACGGGGGGTATTTTGGTACCCTCCGGCGCCCGTTCGACAGCCTGGCGGGCAACAGCCGCCTCTGGCGTAGGTTCTGCGGCCTGTTTTATCGGTACTCTCGCGGCCGGTTCAACCGCTCTCGCCGCTGCTTTTCTTGCGGTCGCGACGGGCTGTCTAATTGCCTTGCCTATCTCCCCTGCTCTTTCGGCGATTTCCCCGGCTCTCGTCACGGCCAACAATGGCTTTTTGGCGGGTTTGCCAAGTCCTTTTTTTAGCCTCGCGGGTCCTCTGGCCGGCGGTTTACTAAAATCAACACCTTTTGTCGCGATCCTGTTTGCTGCCGTTTGTGGCGATTCAACTGCCGCTTGGCCCTCACGAAACAGCTTGCCCTCTTTTAATCCTATCAGTTCGGCCTCGACGGCCGCTACAAGACTATCTATCTGTTGAAGTTCAAGATTTTCCTGCGTTATCAACGCTTTTGCTCTCGGATCGGCTTTGCCCTGGGGTAACTTTCTAATTGCGGCGTCTGTTTTTGCACCTACATTTTTAATCAAGGCGGCACGAAAACTTTTGACATAAACAGCCGTATCTATCGAACTTGCTAAACTGAATCCCCCCGCTATCACACCCACCTTGAGACCCCTGATGTTCATTATCTTTAAGATATTACCTGCGGTTTCGCCTTCATCCAGCCCCTCTAAAAGGCCGATTGTTTGGCCCAAGGTTTCGCCTTCTGCGAACGCTCTCAATAAATCCCTGTTCGCCGCAAAAATTCGCGGAAACTTTTGAGCGAACGCATCGACTCCCTTGAAACTCTTTACCGCCTCTCCGATTTTTTGCACCCTCTGTATTTTGCCCAGACCAGAAAAACCTCTGTGAGTAAGCCCGAACAGTTGTTGAAAAGCAAACCACTCTGCCGCTAATCCCACGGCTTCTCCGCCGGCGGGAACAAGTGCCGGGCCAAAACCTGTGAATTTTTCCACTTCTTCGTCGAGTTCTCTAATAAGTTCGCTCCGAGATACGCCTGGTATCACAAGAGCCAAAGAAGAAATGCCCCTCGTTACCATATTTTTTAATCGCTTCTGTATTTCGCCTTTTGGAACGGGTTGGTCTAATATTATATTCGCCGCCTGACCGACAGTTTTTATGTCGTCAATTATATCTCCAAATTCTCCCTGTGGCGGTCTTATGTTTTCCGGTGTGCCGCTTGGAAATTGTGGTCGTGCGAATTCTGGTTCTGGCTCTGATGGTGCAGGCACCCCAGATGGGTCTGCGGCTTGAGGAAATAAAAGGTCTGGCGAAATACTGGGTGTGAGAGCCTCTTGCCCTACTTGATCCATATCAAAATGGCTATTTATCTCCTGCTGTGAGAAGCCGGCTCGAGACAATCTCTGGTTCTCGGATTCGATATGCTGCTCAATCTCCGTATCGTTAAATCCGGCTTGTTTTAATTCAATTGCCGTCGCCATTATTTACTCGTTCTTTTGAGAAATTCGTCTATCGCTTCTCCAGGGTTCCTTGTTTGGGCCGCTAACGGAGTCGGCTTTATTTTTCCCTTCTCGGCTGGAGGTAGTATCGAAGGTTTTACAGGCTCTCCTCTTTGGAGAAGATCCTGTCTTTGAGGAAGATCCTGAAACTCTGATCTCGGTATGACAAACACGCCGAATCCAGGCTGGCCTTTACTGCCGGCGGCGGCGGTTTTATCCCACCATGCGTTAAAATCAGCCTCTACGCTGGCCTCTGTGGCCCCTTCGGCAAGTCCCTCGTCCATTGCCTCTTTTAACGCCAGTTTGTATGCCTCTTCACCGAACGCCTTATCGAAGGTAGCTCCTTTTACTTTAACTTTCGGTTTGTCTGTGAGGTTATCCGAATAATCTGTTTTACCTGGCAAAACATCCTGTATGCTCGGATTTTTTCTTAGCCGCCGCCGGGCTGAATTTTTCTGTACGTCCGTAGCTTTTACCACCCCCTGTTTGTCTTTATCGGTTAGTATTTTAATATCTCTATTGCGGGCCTTTTCGGGCTTTGTCTGCTCGAATGGCTGGATCCCTTCCCCTGCCCGTTTCTTGGTCCCGAATATCGCCTTGTCTCTTTCCTCTTCTCTGGATAATAGCGGTGGCGGTTCCGTTGCCCGCCGCACTCCCTGGCCGATGATCGCCTGCTGGATACTCTGTCGGACCCCGCCTGTTGATGGCGGCTGGAAACCTCCGGCGACCTTTTGTAATATCCCGCGCAGACCGCCACTGAACTCCGCCGGTTGACTGGCCGCGGCGTTAATTGCCTCTATCGTGGATGCGCCGTTGGCGATTGCTGTTGCTACCCTGTCAAGTTGCTGGCGTTCCCGCCGAATTTGTTCTCCCTGTCCGATCGTCTTTAGAATACCGGTTATCGCCTGTAAGTTACGCTGAGAACTTGACAGGCCGCGTCTCTGCTCTGCCGTCCGCAGGTCTATCGGTGATAATATTTGTCTCGCCACGATTTTCTCCTTTAGTTCAAAAAGCCTGTACCGGGGGCGGTTACTCTGCCAAGAAGTTCATTGAATTGTGCAGAACTGCTTGCAACGCCGCTGCCTGTCCTACCGACTGTACTGGTAGGGCCCGAAATGGAAGTCAATAGCTGCCCAATTATACCAGAAAATCCTTCGAGTGATGTTGGTCCGGCTCCACCACCTGAAATTATCGGCAAAACTCCCGGCTGCTGACCTATGATCGACTGCAGTAATGGTATTGTGAACGTCTGTAGTTGTTGTGATTCGGTTGTCTCCTGCTGGAACAAGGCGTCTAATTCGTCCTGCGAAAAGCCCTGTGCTCGCAATTCTTCTGTCAGGCCGAGTCCCTCAAGTACCGGTATCAGGCTCCGCCTTCGCGCCCGCTCTTCTGATGCGAACGGCGCTAATGACGCTGTGATACTCTTTTCTACATCCGTCACTGCCCTGCCAAGCACATCCCGCCCGGGCGTTGATGTCAGGGTACCCGCCGCCTGCAGCGATCTGCCCAATCTGTTAGCGAGCAGGTCTCCTCTTTTTGTCGCCTCAAATATAATCCCCTGAACTTCCGGCAAACTGAATATATCTACGGGTTGGGCAAGTTCTTTCGCCGTCTCTCTGGCAAGGGTCCGCTCCTCTCCCAATGGTCCCGGGGCGGCTATTCCACGCCGTGGCACATCCGGCGGCGGACCTTCGGCCAGTTCTTCCAATCTTGTCCTTGCCTTTTTGGCCCCTGGGGTTTGTGGCACTGTCTGGAAACGAACTGTCGGGTCCTTATCGTCACCACCACCAAGTATTTTATCAAGAAATCCCATTTTTAATCCCCTATTCTTTTTGCTTCCATGTTAACAATCGTAAAGTCTATATCATCTGTCCCGCCTATATTGGCGACATACAACTTTAATTTATCAGAGATCTCAAGTCGTAAATCAGCATTACCTCCACCAGTTCCTAATTGGCCTTGTGCCAGCTTACGATGCAATAATATATTGCCGTGATATACTATATCTACTGTAGCCGTACTTGCATCATAAGTCCCTGAGCCGACTGAATTATTGCCTTGCAAGTCGAGTAATGTAAAAGTGTCAGCAGTCACAGGTTTCAGAAACCAGTCGCCATTTATAGCAGTCATTCCAGTACCGTCTGAAATAGTTACCATATCGCCTTTTCGTATGCCATGAGCAACTGCAGTACAAACTATAGGGGTCGCTGTCGTAGCGGCAGTAATAGTAATTGGCGTAGCCAATACTTGCCCTACCACAACTATAAACTCATCAGCCGCACCCCCAGAGCCTGCCGATAAATGAAACGTAGCAGTATACCGTCCAGCACCATTCACTCCAACGGTCATATCATCCGTGGTCGTATTTCCAACTAAATTACCTACGTCGTCTTCCTCACCTATTACATCGAATGAGTCTACCACTACAAATGTGTTAGATGTTGATATTGTTACTGTATCCACAACTGGGTCATGGAACCATAAATTGCTCTCTGAATCCCCATGTACCAAATGCTCGTTACCAGCACCATCCTGAAAATAAAGAGCATTATCCGTCTTGGTATATATCGCCCCATGATTAGCAATCGCTGTCGGGGTGGTTGTTTCGTTGAGGAATAAAACACCGGCATCTATAATAAAGTTAGAGTGTGAGTGAACATTATCAGTTGCATACAAATCTAAAGTGGTTGCAGTATCTGAGCCGATGCGTTCATTTTTGTCAGTCTGACCAAAGGCAATATCGCCGGTGAAAAAAGAATCAGAAGTAGCTGAAAAAATGTCCCAATTCGTATCACCCCCGGAAGCAGAGGCATAAACACCTATCATCGTGGATACGTTCTCTGTGGTTCCTGCCGCTATAAACCGCCCCGCAGTGGCGTTTACAATATCAATGTCACTATCATCGGGATTATAATCAATCTCGCCGAATATTGCGTTAAGGGCCTCTGTCACGCCGCCGTCATGTGTATTCGCTCTTTCCTCTATTAAAGAATACACCCCATTCCATGTAGAATTTTGACTGTCAGGCATATCATCGGAATTAAGCGTTAGTTTGTTATAATTAGTGTACACAGTTATCGCACCGGAAGCGCCAGACCAATCCGCCGTTGATGTAGAAAATTGATTAAAAATACCATATTGAGTACTTGCCGCTGGATTTTCCTTATTCCACGTCTTTACTAATTCCACAAATGAGTCTACCCCATCTGTTGTTTCGGTGAACGACATCTCTAATCTGGTTGGGATTGTTATCATACCCGCGCCACTATCATCTATTGTATTGACGAACAGAGTGCCTGATGTAATATCCATATCACCTACTAAATTAAGTTTTCCGGTTCCTAACAAAGTAATGTCAAAGTTATTATTTGCATCCCCTACATAAAGAAAACCACCTGAGTCAACATCTATGCCGCCTATCGCTCCACCCCAATTAAAAGAAAATGCTGAGGGACTTGTGAATAAAACAGAACTCGTTCCAGATAAAGTCCGGTCGTTCATACTTAGGCGGGCAACACTTACAGTTCCGCCAGTTATTGTTCCTGTAGTGGTCAAATTCTCGTTAGAAAAACCTATTGCACCAGTATCAGAAGATATTACAGCACCATTTATATTAATGTTATCAACCTGAAGATTGCCAAAAGTGCCGGTGGCTGTCGTAGTGATACCGCCGTTAAGCGTTATCAGATTATTGCCGAATGTTATTGTCGGGTCTGTACCGGTCGCCCTGTTCCATGTCCACACTATCGTATCCGTCGAGGCATCACCCCACGTTCGGTTACCCGACACCTCCGTCGAATCAAACGATAACGTATGCGATATATTTTCTCCCGATGTTGCCCCCGTACTGTCTATCCCTGTCCCGCCCGTGATACTATTGACAAAATCGCCTGTCGTATCAGTGGCCAGGGCTACCGAATTGGCCTGGACAGAACTTACCGTCCACACCCCACCCACTGAAACATCTACATCACCATAATCGGCATCTTTTATTTTCGTTCCATCTATCTCATCAGATGAATTCCATTGAGTCGTGCCTAATGTAATGTTCTTACCGGTAGCTATAGTCAGTGAATTGGCCAGGCTAAACAAATCGTTTCCGAATGTCATTGCCGGGTCTGTACCCGTTGCCCTGTCCCACGTCCATACTATCGTATCCGTCGAGGCATCGCCCCATGTCCTGTTGCCCGAAAGTTCTGTCGGGTCAAAAGCCACTGTTATCGAGCCCGCCCCGTTGGTAATGTCTATCGCCAATCCCTCGCTTATCGTGGCTAAAACAGGGTCTGTCGCGCCGTCACCGATAGGAATTTGCCCGTTGGTGGCCACACCGAGGGCCGTAATCGCTCCTGTGCCGGAACCTAAAAGAATCCCACCATCTGTCAGGGACGATGCCCCTGTACCGCCGTAGGTGACCGTTATAACATCCGCGTTCCACGTCCCGGTCGTTACCGTCCCTAAGTCGGTGATAAATGTTGTTGCCTGCCAGTCGGGCAGGCCGCTGGCTACTCTTAAAATCTCATTCGACGCCCCTATCGCCAAATCGTCCCATTTGGGCGTGGCATTACCGAATATAATATCGCCTTTTGTGGCCGCAGCTCCTACGGCGTCGTCATGCGTAACTGACAATATGTCGTGCGTACCGGCAACTGCGTTAACATCAGCAAAACTCAAAACACCAGCCCCGTCAGTAATTATAGTCTGGCCTGGATCACCATCTGCAACCCAAAGAATGTAATTCACACTTTCGGACATTGATGGGGATGCGGCAAAAGTGATTGTCTGTGAATTATTCGCAAAGATCAGTTTTTCGCCATCACCAAATACCACAATATCGGCCTTGCAGACGGCTGAAAGAATTAGCAAAAGTATAAATATAAATTTTTTCACGGTCTCGATCCCAATCTTGACGTATAAGTACCCGCTATAAAATGCTGACATACCCAATCTGTCCCCACCAATCCGATCCTCGCGCTTCCGGTCACATTTTTGCCACCGAAATAAATCCAGCCATCACCATCGACCTGAATAGTATTCACATCCTCCCACAAGAGCCGATATTGCTTGTCAAGTTCTTCGTACAACAGCCGGAACTCATTTTGTATATCACTTAACCGATTCGATTTAAGGTCTTTGTCGCTTCGTAGTTTTAATGTTCTTCTAGCGCGCATCGTCGAATTCGAACTCCCTGAATATATATCCCAAAAATTCCATTTGGTCCGTGGTCTCTGCTTCTAACTGAAAAGACCTCGCCCTTTTATCGAATGAAACGTGGACAATTACTTCTTCCGGCCCCTCAGAATCTACCATCGATGCCGTTCCTACTAATTGCCTGCTCGCCTCCGTATCTTTTTTGACGTAAAGCGTAATACTGCCCGATGATTTTCTGTTCATTATCACATCAACGCCGTTATTTATTCGTTTTTTCAGATTGAGCGATTTCTGGGTCGTTAGAGTAGTCGATATTATAAATTTTCTGGTGAATAGATTGCCATCGTCATTGTCGGCCCTGTGCAAATCGAATGTATTACCTAAGTAATCCGACGCCAGGTCCAGCGGAAAGCCCACGACATTGCGTGATGTATCGTAAATCAACCAGTCCGCCCCCCAATCGGCATAAGTATCAAACGGCAGTGTATCGTAGGTAAACGCTTCCTGCTGTGTGAAATCGCCGAACGCTCGAACGGGAAATTTATAAATAGCGCTCCTGCCCGAATCGGGGTGTAATGCTACAATAGTATCGTTCGTATTACTACCACCGCCCGATATCGACCACCATATCTCCTCGAATTCCTCTATGTAAGTACCCTGTATGAATTCCGATTGTGAGGTATTCAGGCCCTTTACGGTCAAATCAACGGCCGTACTCAAAGGTACCGGCGTCTGTATCTCTCTTATAGTCAGGTCAGATGCTATCCAGTACAATCGGCCGGCCTTATCGTTCACCAGGCCGTCTGCCGACAGGTTGCCTACTTTCAGTGTGAACTCTTCATATTCGAATACCGTATCCGCCGTTACCAGCCAGGCCCGGTGCATACTGTCCTGTTTCGATATCACAAGGTCGTCGCCATGCCGGGCGAATCCTATTAAAAATCCCGGTGTGGTAGTAAAATCTTTACTACCGGCGTCGCCCGATCCGTTCTCATCGAAATCTATCGTTGACCCTCCTGTGGCAAGTGACGCCCACCTTTTGCGCTGGGGAAATACAGTCCCCGCCTCTGTGGTATAACCCAATATCAGGTACCTCTCGTAAGAAGTGATATGTTTGCACTTCGTCAGCCTGTTGGCTGTACCTTCGTAATCTATACCGTCGGCGTTATCCAATGCTGCGAAATTATTTGCCGAACTGCTGTCTATGTTCCACCACAAAACAAAATCCGAGTTATTCGTCGCCACCACGTTTCTCAAATGGTCTTTTATCTCCCACCTGAAAACATTGTCAGGGTCTCCATTAGCATCGCCGACAGTAAATTTGACGGTTAAGGATTTGTCCGATTGCAGCCAAAGTAAAATATGATATTTCGTCCCTAAAAGCAGGTGTTCGGTCCCTGTTCCTTTTACAATGTGCCTGTGATATTCTATTACCGACGTCGCTCCGACAAACAGGTTTCCAGGTGTTGCGCCCGCCGCTGATATCACCTCTGCCAGTACAACCGTGGAATTCGGAGAGGAAAAAGTTGGTGTCCCGCTAACTGTGAAAGTGATATTATTAGCCGCCGTTGTACCGCCGTTAATGCGTACTGTGGCGCCGTCTGTAAGCGGCGTGGCCCCTGACGTCACATCGCCTGTTACTGTGAGTGTCTTTGTCCCTGTATTGATTGCCGTAATCACAAAAACATCGGTCGGGGTCTTTATCTTTACACCCTCACTATCGAACAGATCCGGCAATCGCCCCCGCAACCCGTCGTAACGTCCGTAGCGATGATGTACGTTCTCTGACCCTTGCGCCATGAAAACTTCCGACAAGAGACTTGTCGGTATATTTTCTGCTACACCACCTTTCTGAGTTATAACTGCAAAATCGGGCATCTATATCCTATCAAATTGAATTAGCTAATTTACAAAGACTGATATAAGTTTTCGTCTCACCGTTATTGACCGTATAACTTGAGTCAGTTGACTTGATATAGAGTTCGACAAAATCATCAGCATCGAGAAAAATAATATCAGATACAAGCGGAGATTGTTTTACGGATGACCCCCCTGAATCTATTGTCATTTGAGCAACTGATGCACCATTCTTAAAAATCAATACCGTTATCGTGTCGAAATCGCCAACATTTGCGCACTCAACACAACCGTTTACCTGATAATATCCTATTACAGCAGGTGTGATTTTATTACTTCCAGCGATAGAGCCTGAATCAAAAGATTCACCATCCAGAGTTACTTTCGTCGCAGCAGTGCTTGAAATAGATTGCGTAGATGCACTCTTAAACAATCGTGCAAAGACACTATTGATCCCATCCACATATTTCTTGTTGGCTATTCCTGCGGTACTCGTTGGTGCGGCGTTCGTTGCGGTCTGTGAATTGTCTGGTAATACCGCTACGTCATTGGTATCGGCCCTTATCAGATTAACCGACCCCGTGCCGGCAACGTCAGAAGATGTAAGCCATTGCCCTCGGCTTAGATTGTTTCCCATGCTCGATAGTTGCAACTCGTTTTCGCTCTCGTCTGTATAGTGTAGTTCCGCTATGCTATTGACGTCTTTAATTCGCAGGTCTCCATGATCCGCCGCTACGGTTGGCGTTGCTGCTATCGGGGCATGGTATAGTATATTAAGATGCTCACCCGCGTCAGCGTCCGATACTTCTGTCCCGGTCAAAGGCCAATAGTGATTTACAGCCTCTCGCTCCTGAACGGCCGCTTTAATCTCTCTCATCCTGTCGTCAGCTTCCGCCGGATCGTCACTACCCGCCGGCGTGGCGGTATCGTAGGTAAAACTGAACGTGGTTGCATAAACAACGCCCCAGAACGTTAAGCAAAATATTGTGGCTATTACGGACGGTCTTGTTATAATTGGCTTCCAGTTAATCCTTTTCATTGTCATCCTCTTTCTTCCATTTCAGCGGCCCTTTTGCAACCGACCTGCCATAAACCGAATACAGTATCGCCCCCAGCATCCCCACGTCTTTTGCCCGCTCAGTTGTTTTGCCCTGATGGTCGTTGATTGTGTCGTAGGTCTTTCCTATCTGTTCTTCACCTACGCCCAGTAGTGACAATATAACTATCACCGCCGCCGTCAGTAGGCCTCTAATCGTTTTTGATTTTAATGCTTCCGGTCCCTTCATAATTGTTCCCCTTACGTTAAAGGTATTGCGTTATCGATATCGTCGGCGCTGGTTTTAACAGCGATCACCGCCGCCTTAATCTCTGCGTATTTTTCGTTTATGCGTTTGACTTTCTGGTAGACGGCCGTAACATTGACCTCGATCCCAGGTTTATAGCGACCGGAGATATGCGGCTTGCCTGCCACACCGGTTATCATATCGGCCTCGGCCTCAGTGAGTTCGGCAACATAGCACCGTTCCGTCACCTTGCCATCATCATCCTTTGTAACTTTGCCAATCCCTAAAAATTTCATATTATCCTCCTACGATTACTGGTTGAAGGTTTGGTCTTGACGTTCTGAGTAAGCCGGAATAAATTGGACCCCAAAGATTCACTGCCTTTATTCGGGTCAATGCCGCCGCTTTCCAAAAAGTGACCCCTGCAAACATCACATCCTCGAATTTCTCATCGAATTCTATATTATCCGGGTCGTTGGCGTGGTTTTTGTAAAACTCTATCAACGTCGTAAATGATGCGTTTGGCGGTCTCCATAAGTGGAATAATTTATTAAAATCACTGAACCATTCTGTCGAACCTGTGTTCGCGTCGTTTTCTCTTAACTCGTGATATTCTCTGTGTCCACCTGATAACTTCGTTAGTGGTCTTTTCGTGTTACCCGAACCATCTATCAGGGTTATGCTGATAATCTCTCGGAATCCTGTAGGATGGGCAAGTGTTGTACTGGCACTGGTGAGGGTTTGGGTTGTGTCTGTGCCGACAAGCAGTTTGTTCTTACTCATGTCCTTTAGGGTCTTTGTGATCGCCCTGTCGAGTTCTGTACTGGCTGCCACAAGTTCAAGTTCGAGGTTCTCGTTTACATCTGTGATTATGTCTGCTTTTACTATAACCGCCATAAGATTCCCCAAAAACAGGAGCCAGCCGAAACCGGCTCCTGTTAAAATTCCTTACCTACTTATTCTCCTGTAGTCAAAGGATTGGTTGTGATACCAAAAGTACCGAGTATCGCCCAACCGACAGTTGAATCTACAAACATAAATGTTGCACCTTCGCCGTCATTGGTGAATACCATAGTAGCCCATCCATCACCGGTTGTACTATCGGGGGTGAGCGTAGCGGCACCGCCATCGGTTCCAATAACAATCGAAAGAACCTGTCCCGGATTCCCGTCAGGTAAAGACCAAGACGATGTTGCATCGCTCGTGCCGATGACAACTGCGGCAGTTAAAGGAATAGCTGCGTCTGTTGCATCCTTAGTAGTAGAACCTGTTGGGATATAGCCTATACCACCTGAATCGTCAGCAAATGTAAGCGTATTATCAGCAGTCGCATCAATAACAGTTAAGACAGTTTCTTCGGTATCTGCATCAGTACCTTCAAAAATTAACTGATTTGTGCCACCCCAAACAGAGTTTACAATCTCAGGCATATTTGTTGCAAGGGTAGAACTCATAAACGAAACCGTCTGTGCTCCTGCGTCTGGAAGTGTCCAGATAATATCAGCAGTTGGATCAGTTGCTGTAATGATCGTTTCTTCGGTATCTGCGTCAGAACCCTCGAAGATCAATTGATTTGTCCCGCCAGTAACGGAATCAGCAATATCGGGATAATTAGTAGCAAGTGTCGAGGCCATAATAGCTACAGTATCAGCCCCGCCCGTTGGAAACGTCCAAGTGATATTGGCAGTAGGGTCAGTAAATACTATAGTTGCATCTGTGCCATTAGAAGTTCCTTCAATAGTCCACGTTTCAGCAGCAGCACCATCAAAGATTTTTACATCAGTGGAAGTAAATGTCATGATGTCAGCAGCATCTAACGTAATATCACCGTTATTAACTCCATCAGCGTTCATCTGGATACCACCGTCTGTAGTCTCGAATACTTGTGCGAATCCCGCTACAGTACCTGTAGTATCAACCTTAAACTGATTGGCCGCTGCTTCGCTTGCAATAACCAGAACTCGACCACCTGTAGCTGTTACATCGATATCAAACGTCGCGGCGGCTGTAATATCAACCCCGCCGGTGGATATCAAACCGATTGCATCGGCTATGGCTTCTGTCGCAGTAACAATGATTGATCCACCAGTATTAGTGATAGATATATCCTCACCCGCCGTTCCGGTCGTGGTGATATCAATGTCGGCTAAAGATGTGATATCAATGCCGCCTGCTACGCCTGTAGCTCTGATTATAACAGCGTCGGCAACAGCTTCGCCGCCATCAATAATAACCGAGCCGGCCGTTGCGTCTACTGTAAGGTCCGCGGACCCATCAGTAGTTGTTAAAGACATTGCTGTATCGGAATTAGCTGTCAATCCTGCGGTGGTGTCAAGAGCAATGGCGCCTGCTGTGGAACTTCCGATATTGATGGCCCCGGTCGATGTTCCGGTATTGATGTTGGTCGTGAAGTTAGAGCTTGCATTGATATTTGCCGCTCCACCGTCCCAAGTAAGAGACGGAACGCCGGCGTCAAGTTTGAAACCCAAAGCCGTGCCAACATAGACGTTAAAATCGGAATTCAAAGCTGTACCTGATGTTCCAATTCTGAAATTGGAATTATCCGCTGCGGGGACAAAGGATATTTCGTCAGCGACATTACCACCTCTTATTACCCAGTCTGACCCGGTACCCATCGTTATCGATTGAGCGTCTGAGTAGGTTGTCGAACTGATCGAGGTCAGATAAGTCGGAAAGATAAGTAATCCTTCCGATGATGTCCGGGTCCGGTGGTTGGCGTTTGTTGAAATATTCGTTCCGTCGGTGATACTAAAATCGTAACCATCGGGGCCATACCAGGTAAAAAGGCCATTTACCAAAGTTGTATTCGTCGAGCCGGTTGTCATCGGTATTGTGATAGTGTTCTGGAGATTGCGGTCTTTGTAAATCACCGCGTTGGTTGTAGTATCGGGTGCGTATATTTCTACAGAACTTATCGTAGTAACATTTGCTCCGACCTCATCTTTTACCTGTACTGCGTGGTAGACATCGCTGGTGTTTCTCGCCTGTGCCGTGCCAGTCAGCAGGGCAAGCATTAAAATAATTGTAAATCTCTTCATTTTACACTTCCTTCCTGCTGTTAAGCATCGGCCTGTACTTCGGTGTCAATGGCATAAATAGCCTCTGTTGACCCCGGAGTGCTGCCACCGTGAGCATTGAAAATTGTTGGTCCGACACCATAAAGCATATCGACTTTCACTTTAGGTATATTGTTATCAACAAAATCCTCGGACCATTCCGGCTTTTGGGCCCAGCCGAAAACCAGGGCTTGAGCACCCATGAATAGTGCTCTGTTTACTGTCCTGCCGCTTGCGCAGGCGTCGGTTGTGACCGACCGCCCTGCATTAAGCAGAAAACCCTCGGCAAGCGTTGTGCCGCCCGCTCCGGTTCTCGAAGGTATCCGGTCATACTCGAATACCAGCATTCCATCCCAGTAGAAGGTAGCGCCCGCAAATATCGGGTTCAAATTCCCCCTGAGCTGGGCCGCTGATACCATCGCTCTGTAACCGTTGGTGCCTGTCTCTGCCTTAATAGCTTTGTTCTGTAAGGGACTTACCAAAACTATTGCTATCTTAGCCAGAACAGGGCCCAGGAACTTGCCCGATCTCATATCGTCGTTGTTTGCTCCCTGCAAGTTACGGACTATCACAGGCCGGAACTTCGGGGTTGCGGCGATTGCCCGCCTCTTAATGGCTTCCAGAAGTACGGTACCCATTAAGTTGTTTGCGGTCGTATCTGCTGTTAGCAAAGCATCTGTGGTAAAACTTGCTCCGCCGTTTGAAAGTGCTCCTGCCGCATTCTGTCCGCCGTAATGGATGCGGTCGGAGGTCGGATAGGATTCGTTGATGGTCGTAATTGCCGCACTCGATGAGTTCTCGTTGTAGAGACCTGATGCCGCTGTTGTAATATCATCTTCGAGTACCTCTGTAAGCCATTCGGACAGATCTATCTTTGAATTTTCTCTGATGTTCGTCGAGGTCAGTTGTTCACTTACTTTACCGGCTGAAACAACCGCGGTCGATCTTCCCGCAATAATCAAAGACATATTACGTCTTTTAAGCTGTTGCTCGTTGCCGGTGGTATTACCGTCGTTGCCTTGACCTGCACCCGTCAAAGGATCCCTGGACTCAAAAACTATTGTCCCGCCCTTTTTTATGAGGAGGTCGGTGTTTACGTGAATCAAACTATTCTTGTCTTTACCCATCATTCCGGTATAGAACATATTCTGCAGGCCATATACGAACATAGCCTGAGACCAGATAGTTTGAGCACGTGGGTCTGCAAATGCAAAACTCGTATCGATAAAACGCATATTCCACCCACCCATACCGAGCGGATTAAGCATTTTATGATACGCCTGTTTCTCCAGGGCGCGGTCAATTGCACCTTGTCGAGAAAAATCAAAAAACTCAAAATACTTCATAGTATGCTCCTTCATTCAGGAGCAAACCATCTACAGCTTCGACGCCGCTTCTGTTACCGGGTCAACTTTTAAGTCTGCCAGTATCTCATCCTGCGTAGGCGTTTTGTGTTCGGCGGCTTCTTCTTCTGCTTTTTTTTCTGCCGCCGCCTTTTCTGCTGCTTCCGATTTGCTCGTTTCGGGAGCAGTGTCTTTATCAGGATTAACTCGCTCTAAGACTTCCTTGGATTTGGTGTAAATTGCTTCACCAAAGTTCTCACCTTCGGCTTCAAGGTCAATCATTTCGCCCTTGGTCATGTGTGCTACCGCCTTATTTACAACCTGCTGCCAGTCGTCATGGGCTACCAGCGCCAATTCTCTTGACGCTAACTGTGCCTGTGATATGGCCTGTGTTGCATCTGCCTGGGCTGCCTGTTCGGCCTGTTCCTGTTTCCACCTGTTGTTTGCCTCCATAACAGCCCACGGCTTTTCCAAATCGTCAGGACTGGTCACGTCTTCCGCTGCCATAGCAATTTCCAAAGGTGATTTTACAGTTTGCACGGTAGTCTGTTGCAATGCGGTTAGCTGACCGCGTAAATTGGCCGCTTCAACCTCCGCAACTTGTGCTCTGGTGCGTATCTTCGTGACTTCATGCAACGGGACCGTTGGCTCTTTTACCGACTCACTCGCCGGAGATTCCTGCTCAGTCTTAGCCTGTTGAGTTTTTTCCTGTTCACTGCTCATGTTAGTTTCTTCCGTCATAACAAACTCCTTTTTCCCGGCCGAGTAAGCCGTACAAGTCTCGCGAATCCCCGCGATTGGGGGCGGTTTTTATCGAAACCGCCGAAAACTCCCTGCTCATGCAGGCTCTTACAATTAAACCATGTAATCAGGTTCCGGTTTGCCGCTGTCCGTTCAGTCAAATTGTCTTGGCCGCTTTTAGATCAGCTATCTTTTGATCTAATTTGGCCTGTGCCGCTGCAAAGAGGTCTGGATCGTTCTCTTTCATGTCGTCAACTTCTCGCGTAATTTCCGTAAGGCGTTCCAACTTGAAAAAGGCGCCATCAACCATAAAACGCTTTTCGTCCTTGTCCTTTACCTGCGACAACTTTTTAGCTTCCGGTACACCCGGAAACATCGTTTTTATTTTTGCATGCGACATATTAAATCTTCTCTCGTTTTATCAGCTGTGAATACCTTGTTATGTCCGCCGGACCTGGCTGCTCTACCGGCCGGCCCTTAGTCATCATGGGGCGTATGCGGGCGATAAATGCCCTCTCCTCGTCATTGAGCGGAGTGTCAGCAAGTTCCGCCTCTGCCCTTGCCGCATCCGCGGCCCTTGCCTTATTGGCCGCGTCAACTGCTTTCTTGCGGGCTGTGTCCGCTATTTTCTCAGCTTCCTCTTTTGACACCACCCTCGCCGCTGCCTCAGCCTTTGCTTTTGCCGCGGCCTTTACCTCCGCCTCGGCCTCCGCTTTTGCCTTCGCCTCCGCCTCGGCCTCCGCTTTTGCCTTCGCCTCGGCCTCGGCCTTTGCTTTTGCCTCAGCCGCCGCTTCCTTCTCTGCGTTTGTCATTTTTTTCCCTTCCGGTTTAGGTTATTATTCTTTTTTCAAATGTCAAAATGTCAGACTTCTTTTCTTTTATCTGCAATTTCTCATGCAATTTTAATGTGACTACTCTGGTCTCTTCGTCGTAATCTAACTGTGTTGCGGGCTCGCCCTGTATGCCGGTAAATGCTTTTAGTCTGTCGAGAGAAATACTGACCTTGCCGCCGGCTTTGGCCAAAAGTAGTATCATAAACGCCTCTACCCAGGCCGGATCGGCCTCCGGGATCTTCTTGTCGGCGTTTATACGTCTTGTATTTTTAATCGGTCTTATCACATCACCCTCCACTTTCTAATTGTTCAATGCGGGTTTCTAATTGTTCAATGCGGGTTTCTACTTTGTTGCCATAGCTGAATTTCCAGTTTATCCATCGTTCAAGTTTCCATCCGCCAAACCAGAGGAGGGCAAAAAAAAGTATTAACAAAATATAACCTGTCAATTTCTTCATAATCCTTCTTTCTCCGGGCAATAAAAAAGGCGGCAATGTGAAGGTGTGGCTCCACACAACCGCCTTAAATTATTCTTGCGCTGACCTCAAGCTGGCCTGCTCTCAGTCAAACCCGTTTGTAACTATTGAATTATACTCTTCTTCACTTCGTTATATATTCTCTGTGCTTCGCTATGATATTTATCTTTATGTTGTTTCATTAACTGGGACAATGTGCCCGCCACTCTGACTATTTGCTTTTCAAGGATTTGCTTCGCTATTTCGTCGGCGGCAGAATAATCCTTTATCAATTGTCGTAATTCATCATCCGAGAGGCTCACAGGACTTGGCTCGCATTGTGATAACATATCTTTGCCTACGGCAGGCATATTGGGGGGTTCTTTTTCGTCTTCTTTCGCTGTGGAAGGATATCGTCCCCAGGCTTGTTCACAAGCCAACCCTAAAGCCTTGCACAAGTGATTATATCGTGTTTTCTCATCAATTCGCTTCCTTACATCCATAGTTGCTTTATGGAGCAATCTGTCGAATATCTGCTCAAAAATTTCTTTCTTTTTTTGTTCAGGTTTTGCTTCCTCAACTCTCTCTCTTAATCCCTGAATAAAACAAAGTTTACACGTATTTTTACCCAACTCACCACACATATCATCTTTGGCAAACCGTCCTTCGCATATCTCACATTGAATTCGCCCTTCCGGGTCGTCGGCAAACTCATACTCAGCGACTTTGGCCAAAGTATTCTCGAAAATCTCGAATGTGCTTTTTGAGCATACCTCTTTCAGCATTATATGACGACCCAATTCTTTTTTCAAAATGCTTGCTAAATATCTTATGTCTCTATTCAACTCGTCACCTCTATTGATTTTTCGTATATAGGCCGTAGTTTTAAGATCATTTTATGTTTATCTTCCGCCGTCTGGCCGGTTGCCAGAAAATCTTTTTTAATATCCATTGCCTCAACAAAATCCTCAACCGTACCGGAAAAATGCAGGTCACGCTCTGACGGATGACTGTGTAACACGCCAACCGGAAATCCCGTAGCAATTAACGATTGCAAAGTCACCTTTTCAGCCTTTTTTGTTTTGTCATCGGGCTCATTAACCCTGTCGATTTTTATATCAATTCTCAACTTGTCATCCTTTCGGCGATTATCCGGTCTATGGTTTCCTATTCGTTCGGGTCTGTGCCGATATGTTTATCGAGATATATACGGGCTACGTCCCACAAGCAATGCGGACAATATGCTTTATCACTACCTGGAAGCACAACAGGGGTATAATCCCATCCACCTAATCGACCATGTTTCGTGCATACGATATTCCCAGGGTCTGATGACAAATACATCGCATTGGGGTCTCTTTGAAGGGGACTATCGTAAATATATGGCAAATTGGGTTCTGGCGCCTCCAGGGTCTTGATTCTCTTATAGAATCGGATATCCGTCTCGCCGAGTTTTTTGTGCTGTTCGGAGTTTATACGCTCCAGAACGTCTATGCGGTCCGTCAGGCTCTCTAACGTTGTTATCCGCTCTATGATTCCGCGTTTGTGTACTGTCGGGCCGTTGGGGTCTTTTATATTCAGGCCGTGGATTATTGCGTGATGCTGATTGACCACCTGACCGGTCTGATTGATCTCTCTTGTCTGAACCAGGTCCAGCCGGGCGCCGTTACTGGTACCGAAAAATCCCCTCCAGTCCGCCGGCAACTCGCCCCGTCCCCAGACCTTCTGCTCTTCCTGGCAGCCACCACAGAACAAAATTGCTATAGATACTAACGCTACAATCATCCAGCCTAATTCTTTTTTCATACTACTCTCCCTTTTCTTTTGTCGGAAAAGCCTTTTGACTTTCCCGACGATTAAAATTATCCGTTCGGATCAACATATAAATCATTATAATCAACGCTCCATGCGTCGCTTCCAAACGACAAAGCGCTAATATCCACTACGCTAAAAGAATCATCTGTAAATTCGAAAACAACCTCACCTTCCTCAATAGAAATCCTAAAGTCATTGTTATCAGCCGTTATCTCAAAGGCTATCTCGGATATATCAACTATCAAGTCGTTATAGTTTCCGGCATACCAGATAAATTCATTATCGTTATTACTAATCCCTGGCTCGGACACAGGAGCATCGAAGTCTGTAAAATCAATTGCAAACACACTCAGCACTCCCAACACCCCCAACACTCCCAATACAATCAATAATCTCTTTTTCATTTCTGTTTCCCTCTATACCTGGCAATGTTCATTTATCGGCAGGCTGCAATGACTGCCGTCTGTTGATGGTTTTCCTTCGTACTTATCACATTTCTTACACGCGCCGAAAGCTAACGAATAATTCTTTGTATACCGGGCCGAATTGGATTGAGTTCCCTCGAACTTCTTTTCCTGCCCGGGCGCCCAGCCAAAACCGTCCTTTTCATAAGTGCCCTCGCATTTAGTAGGACTGAAATTTCGGGATTTAATCAGCATTTATGCTGTCCTCACAGTCTCAAGCAATTCCCGCCGGCCGTCTTTCAGTCGTTCTTTGTCCGGCGCGTCCGTTGCGTCTATCAGATCGTCGGGGTTAAGTCCCACGTCCCCAGATTCTCTCAGGGTCGTATGCAATTCGAATACCTCTATCGCTTTGATAGTTCTCATAGTCTCGCCCATCGGAGAGGTTGTTACTTTAGTGCTGTACTTGCCTGCCTTCATATTCCGAATCAATTTTAACATTATATCTTCGGCGATAGGAATAGCCGCTTGCTCTACTTTATTTACAAACTGCTCAAATTTTTTCATATCTTTTTGGAATTTTTCAAGCATTTCGGCTTGTATTACCGGCGGAGCGTTACGGACCAATATCGGATTTGGGGGTTCGGGTTGTTCCAGTATCTGTTTCCCCATCTGCCTGATCTGATTCAGGATGATTCCTTTGGCCTGGTCTAATATATCGTTATCTATCAGTTCGTCCTTATCGACCGTCTCTCTTATTTCATCCTCGCTGAATATGTCGTTTTTGCGAATAATATCAACTACCAAATCCCCGAAAATTGCAAGGGTGTAGAACCAGTTATTCAATAGCGACATTGAGCCTTGCTGGGTCTTTTGGATATCAAGAAACTTCGCCCTGCCCGATAATGCTTTCGGGTCCCGCTCCGGCAGGTCGAGTCTGCCGGTGATGGTCTTTACATTGTCCATTGCGCTTTTAGAGAACTGCTCATACTGATTCCCGGCGAAACTTGGCGGGTCTAATTGCTCTACCTTACCGCCGCCCCTTGATTCGTTAAGAACAATACCATCTTCTCCGCCGTGAACACCCAGCCACGTTTCGTAGCCACCATCAATGTCCTCTGCAATCCTATATCCTGTCCTGGCTATCTGCTTAATCAGGTTCAACGCCATTGAGTGTGTCCAGTTGATCTCTTCCTGCGTGCCGATCAGGTCCTCTGAAACACCGGATTTGTAGCCATTTATCCAATAGGGCCAATAGAAACTAAGGGGGAACATCTGAACGCCATTTAGCTCGTCTACCCTGTCCGCCAGGAAAGTATCGCCCACGCGGATAGTGTGGTGCATTATAAAACTGTTTACTTCCTCAATAGAAAATATCGGAGTTCCTACCTGTTTTATGGCCTCTTGAACTTTCGGGTCTTTAAGGGGTATGCCTTTCTCATTGGCGATATCGATGACTTTTTTAACACTCTCGGCGGCAATATCTTCGCTTTCTTTCGTGGCTTTCTTAGCAGCCGTTATCTGGTCGCTTCTGATAAGGAATACTGAATCTATCTCTGACTTTCTATCATCGTACCAGTGGACGCCTTTTTTAGGCTCCCTCCACCAGGTATGAGTTACTTTGTAGCGGTTGCGGGTCATTACCTCAATGTCTGTGCGTTCCCTGGCACTAAAGGCGCTTGACTCTCTACTACTTCTGCGTCCGGTCATCCAGTCTACAATACCGGAAATATTACCCGCAACTACTTCAAGGAACGACTGATGCCCTTTCGCTGCCAATTCATCTTTCTGGTCGGGGTATTCGACCTCCACGTCCTCCATATCCACCCATTCTTCATATATCATGTACTTGGAGCCTGTCTTTCGTTTGTTGGGATTGTATGATGTGGTATTGGGGTCAATCAGGCAGTTATGCTCGTTAAGTTTTTCGATCCGAAGATTGGCGTGTTTGGGGTCGTCTGTTTTATCGATGAACACCCCCAATACCCCCTGACCGGTATTCAAACCACTCTCGAAAGCATGGGATTTTTCATATCTTACCCGCTCTGAATCGGCGGCCTGCTTTGTGAGTGCCGTTAATAACTTGGCTACTACCGCCGTCCCGTCCCTGGTGTTCTCGATTATAAAGTCCTGGGGGTTCTGTATCTCCGCTCCGGCGATTTGTTTTATCTGCGGCTTGATAATGGGTATTGTAAGAGTAAACTTTCGCTTCAACTTCGCCGCCCCTTTTATGCCAGGCTCCCACTGATCACCAATTACGAAATCCTCGGCTATTCTCATACGGTCGAAGAAGTTGGCCGAACCCGATATCCCGTCACTGCGCATCTGCTGGACCTTACGCAGTATCTCGGCATCTGTTTTTGGATGTGCTATCGTGTCTGTATCAGCCATACTTTAGCCTCTCTAATCCTTGCCTCGAAGGTCAACGTGAACAGTCCTGTTTCCGTCATAAATATTGTCTCGAATCAAAAAAATCATATCAGTGTGTCCTTTTTCGATGCCCTTCTCCGCCGTCTCAAGAGTTTCTTTTAGTTGTTTAAGTTCTATTGAAAACTCCTGTATCACTAAACTTTCCAATATCTTATCTGCGAGTAGTTCAACTTCCTCTGGATCCCTTGGTTCGAAGTGCACATGGCTTCCACAATTCTGGCAGCCATGCCGTCCAAGGACGCCATTTTTTGGGTGAAAAGTTAACAATAGTTCTACAAGCTTTTCTTTTTTTGTGTCAGCCATTTATGATCTCCGTTTTTCTCTCCACATTTTCACTCTCGACCACTTGAAAAACTTTACTTGCAGCCGCTGCGTCTCTCCTCCAAACCCAATATACCAAGCAGCGTCGAAAAAAACTTTAATTAGCCCAAAACCCATACTAATTCTCAATGTAGGTTTTTGTTCCGCTATTGCTCTCATATCGTCTTGTGGACACATTCCCATATTACATTGGCCTTACATTAAATATTCCCAAATTCTTTCTGTCTTATCCTCATTAAACCTGTTTCTCACCTTACAACCATCAGGGATACAAGAATCAATCAAAGCTACCTGGCCTCTAAAGGTAAAGTCATCATTGTTCCTGCTGATAATTAGTCTGTGATATTCTATCCAAACTTCCGGATTATTTAGATTCGTGATTGGAAATATATTGTTGTTTGGTATGTCAAATTTCATCTTACATTGCCATCGGGCTTAGTATTTTCCCGCGACTCCTCTCTCGGTCTCTGTCTCTAATTGGTTTTGCGTTTATTTTTTTCCATGCCCAAAGTCCTATTACATAAGTATCGGCCCTATCCGGGCTGTTTCCGAGTCTGGTTTTGATCTTCTTTTTGCTCTCAATTAAAATCTTGCCGTTTCGGTATTCGTAGGTTGGTACACACAATTGCCCTCTTGTTTTGGAATCCATGTTTCGACAGTTTACAGGGCAATTCGTTATTCTGTCAAATTTACCATCACTTAATATTTTGGCCGCCGTGTGCCATGCCTCCGCTCTCTGGTTATAAAATTTGTCCGGGTCTATTGATTGGCCCTGTGGCGTGTACTCTATAACATGTTTTTTCATCTTCCTTAAATCAGTTATAACCGCTGCCCCGATATCGGAACCGACCGATTCAACAACTATTGTACAATCATCATTTTGAGCACTTAATATGGCTAAACGACCAGCGATTTCATCATGATCACAATAAGGCATAATAACCTGTTTTTCTATTTCCGCGTTGTCCATCAGGAATATCACCGTCTCATCATCACCGAAGCGGGCTGTGTCACAAACTAAGTATTTTTTATGTACTCTTTCAGAGGCCACGCTTTCTTTTGCATTTCTTAACCATGCGTCTTTAATTATTTGTTCCGGGCCCTCAAAACTGTCCCAGTCGCCAAATAAATACGCTTGGAGCAATTCTGGCCTGTGCTTAAATGCGTCTCGGAGTGTCTCAATGTATTTTTTGGGCAATAGTGGGTTGTCGCCTGGAAGAGCTTGAACGAATTTTCTGTTAGGGGTGGGATTTGATATAAATTCATCTTTAAGCCAGCATGTTCGGGGATTCGCCGTGAACAACCCTTTATATGCTAATTCCTTATCCTGGATAGTCAGCCTCAACGATGCCCTCAGTACGGATATGTCGTCAACATTTGTTTCTTCCGCTTGGTCAATAAAGAAAAACGCCAATTCCGCACTATTGAATTTTTGTACTTCCTCCGATCTGTCCAGCCCACCTGTCAATATTTTTACTCTATCCTCGATGATTATCTCTGCCGGCTTGCCTACAATTTTATATCTATCGAAGGGTATAAATCTTTTCCAGGTCCCCAGTGTTGTGTCCTTGAAATCTTTGCCTACCTTCCTGCCCATGAACCCAACTGTTAGGGGATGTGTTGGCGGTGCTTTGGGAAAAAATCTCTGGGCTATTTCGTATGCTTGCAGATAACACCATAAACACCCGAATACACTTTTGCCGCCGCCTTTTGCCCCTCCGTACAGAAGCTCATCTATCGCGGGTTGCTTTAATGTGTTGAAAGCTATTGTCTGCTTTTCAATCTTTGAGAAGTCTGGAACAAATGCTACCACTATTTTTGCACCTCTTTGTTTTTAATTATAACTTGTATTGGCAATAACGGTTTTCCATCCGGCCCGCTGAGTTCCTGCTTGTTCTTGTACTTTTCTATATTCGCCGTTAGGATCTTCTCACAAGCCCTCTGATTTGGCGGCAGGTTTCCTTTTTTAACCTTCACTATGCCTAGCGCCAGTTGATAATGTGTACTATCTACCGCTGCAACTGCAATTTTTTCACCCTCTTCTACGGCCTCTGCAAATTTCGGGTGCATATCAATCCAGTTCTTTATAGTAGGGACGCTTACTTTGAACTTTTTAGCTAATCTACTGTGAGCAAACTGGCCAACTTCTGCGTATGTCAGGGCCCTCTCAGGAAAACTTACTCGATATTTTGTCTGTCCGCCGCCCGTGTCTTTCTTGCGCCGCTTCGTCTTGGCAGGCTTTCCCTTTGTGGTTTTCTTCGAGGCCGTTTTGTGCCGCTTCGGCTTGGGCCGTGATGCAGTCTTGCGGGTTTTGACCCTGGTCTTGACTTTTACTTTCGCGGTTTTTTTCTTTTTCTTCGCCACTGTCTTAATTATTGACGGCTGGGGTGGGATTTGTCTAACACTTCATAGGAGTAAAATTTCACATATCATAAAACTCTATCTCAAATTCTGCCATAAGCTCTCTTAAAGTGGGTTTGTCAATCGCGTGTGGTAATCGCTGGCTCTCAATTCTCGAAACGTTTTGCTGTTTGCCGAGAAGGGGCACATATCTCGATAGTTCTTCCTGGGACATATTCCCTCGCGCTCTCGTAAGGTTTACGCCCTCCACAGCGTATTCCACCGTTGTTTTACGACCTATTCTTAGTTTCGCCATCCTTGACCTTTCCCCACTCAATCGCCGCGGAGGCTTTAGCCTCGTGCATACATCCATCATGCCAATCGGCGGGAGGGTTGCCTGCCTGCACATAACATTTACAACAAAGACGTTTCTTTATATCTTTTTCGTATATTGTATGACTTGATATTACTCCACAGGCACATTTATCTTTTATTTTTTTATCACCTTTCAGGGCTTGCTCTAAACCACAAGTGCGGCATAATCTTCTAATAGGAAATCGTGGTTTTTTGCGCCTCACTTGCCGCCTTTCGGGTACTGCCTGATTCTTAAATCTTCCGGAAATTGGTTTATGTCTTTGATAAGTACGCGCTTTGGTTTACACTCGCTCCACCAATCCTTTGCGTCCTTAATTGTTTCAAAGTATATATTTTCCTTTGGCTCTTTCTGCCCTAATATTTTATTGATACGAACTTTCCACAAGTGCATCTGCTTAACAAACACAGGAACGCCCGCCGCTTTGCATTGTTTTACAACATCCCTGATATTATCAACCGGACAATACCTCGCCCCCGGCCCGGACTCACCGCCAACGATTACCCAGTCGAGTAAATCCGCTATGTGGCAATAGCCAACGCCCCAAGATTTTGGGACAGTACCAAACAAACTTAAATCCACCGCCCCCAGCATCGGCTCAATACTCACGAACCGCACCGCCGCCGGTATCTGTAACAGTATCGGGATTCGCTTGTCGGCCTGCTCTTGATTCTCTGCCGTTACGCCAAGCCAGAGGTTAAGTAAGGGTAATATATCTGTAATCTTACCTGCTGCATCAAGGTCAAATACTCCGCTGCTATGTCGATAATCTTGAAATAGCCCATCAAAATACTCCCACATTCTCTTTGCCCTTTTGGTTAATATTTGGAATGTGTGTTGGGGGCAGTTCACAATTATACCCATCACCTTGTCGATAAACTCAAACGGCACGGACTTATGAAACATATCACCCATTGAGTCGGAGAATATCATCCGGGGCTTGCGCCAGTGCAGGGGGATTTCAAGGGCGGACTCATCGCAGAATACATGGCCGTTCCACTTGCCATCCATTGTAAGAACTTCATCGTATTTCTCCCAAGTTGCCATGCTTTTGTCGGTGGATTGAAAATACATCATACCACGAACACGATTTGCCATCCTCTCGGCATAGCAGTTATCGCAGCCGGGGCTGACCTTAGTGCAGCCGACAACTGGATTCCAGGTAGATTCTGTCCATTCAATTTTACTCATCTTCAACCTTTCTCAGACGTACTTAAACTCAATTCGGTTAATAACTCTTTTAGAGTCTTGCTTGTAATGTTCACATATCATCCGGACAAAATCAGATGGTTCAAATTCAGGGAATCCCTCTTTGATACAGTCGTTTTTTGTAATCTCATCCAAAGGCTCGGGCCGTGTCGAAACAATCTTAATCACCGCAATCCTTTGAATCTTCTGGCCCTTCTTTAGCCCCATTGCTTTTTCAACTGCCTGAACTTTGTCGCCCGGTTTCAAAAACCACCAGCCAAATCGCCGCGTAACGGTTTTTGTCCGGGCCTTGACCTGCTCGGTCGTCATTGCAAAACTCATATTACGCATCTTCAACTCTCCTTGCCGCCCGGCGGCTGTTAATTATTTAAGCCCGCAGTCTTCGCCAGTTTCTGAAAACTTGTTCTGACATTGCAGTCCCTTTAGGTATGGGGCGACCATGTTCATCTATCCCATGACATATTTTTCCTGCAATTCCCAACAGGGCATTGTCGCTTATATTTATTTTTCTCATTTCTATCCAACCCTCATTGGTCACTACTTCAGGAACTTCCTTCTCCCATATAGTTCCCAATGGCCACCTGTTTCCTTCGGACGTCCAATTACATAAATCCGTCTCTGTAATATTGTTTAGTGCCACATCCGTCATTTTTTCACCTCTCAAAATTGTAATTTACTCATTCACCTTTTCCATTATTAAATGAGCAACCAGTTCTTCATCGTTCCTGTCCTGCCCAACAACATATTCCGTGCCGTTTATTTCCATCTGTCACTCCTTGCCGCCGGGCGGCTGAAATTACCAATCAATGTCTATTATATAACAACCTTTTTCTAAAAGACCCCTCTCGTGTAAATCATTAGCTACCATTTGTATATCAGGGTAAAAGTTTCGCTCCCACCATAATCGTATTAAAAACTTATCAACATCCTGCTTCAGGCGGGTTTTAGGGTCACGCTTGAGCCAAGCAGAAAAACTAACACCCATTTTGTTGTGATTCACTATCTCTGGGACAGACTCCCGTTTATAATCCTCGGCTTTATCAGGAACTTGTATACGAAAAATTCCTCTTGACTTACACCCGCCTTGCTGCTGAAACGAATAAGGTCGCCCATAGGTTTTTTCTACTAACTTGTCCCAATCAAAAACATCTACTATATTTTCTTTTGTTATTTTTAAATCCATTTTTCACCTCGCTATTCACTGAATAAACTCCTCTGGCCGGCCAGTTGCTCTTGCTTCGATATTCCCGTCTCGGCCTCAGCCACTCGGTAATCGGCCTGCTCGGTTATGTATGATTCGTTTAGTTCACTGCCTATATAATTGCGGCCCAAACGCGCTGCCACAGCCGCCACAGTGCCCGAACCCATGAACGGGTCATAAACTATCGCCGGCACCGGCTCTTCTACCACACAGCCGCACGTAGGCCGCCAGCCGATGGTTGTGGTATTTACGCCGGCTACCGTGTTGCCGCAGGAATTGACGCCATCGCCCTGCTTGTGCCTGTCTGTTTTGTCGGCGGGCCTGTCTCGCTTCACCTGCTGCTTATCAACAACCCTGGCCCACTGGCTACCGCACGTTGGACACACGCCCTTTTGACTGGTAGCTACTTTAATACAAGGCTCAACCAACTTTTCCGGGAACGTGGCGTAATGTGCATCGGGATAAGCCTGCGGATTTATGGTCCATACGTCACGAAGATTGCGACCGGCACCGCATCGTAACATACCGTTGCCTTGCGAGTTATTGCCCGGAAAATCTCTATCAGGTCTTTGGTTAGTGAAATCACCATCGACGATCCGTTTGTCGTTTTGTGTGCTTTCGGCAAGTTCCTCTTTCACCGCCTCCATATCGCAATAGTAATTGCCGGTCTTAACAAATTGGAATAAATACTCGTGCGCCCTCGTTGGCCGCCAACTGCCACGCCGCAATACCAAACCATCATTCGGCTTACACTTCGCGCAGCCGGGACAATCTACCCATTTTGCAAGTGGGTTTTTGTTCATGGACGGAAAGCCGCTTAAACCGCTTTTCATGCCACCACTCTTTTGACTACCGCCCAAGCTAACCCTACATCTTTCCCACCGCCAGCCGTTGACCGATTCCGGCATCGTTGAACCGCTATATTTATCACAGAAACTTACAGCCTTCGCCCAAATAGTATCACTTCGCAGTATCCAGCCATCGGCCTGTAATGCTAAAGCCAGCCGCCAGGCCAGACCCATGAGGTCGCCAGTCTTTAATTTGTTTTCCGGCCATTCCGGTTTAACTCTCTGGCGTGAGTCTTTGTGATTTTCGTTTGTAGTTTTTGTGTCGCCATATCCCTTGCCACTTCCCCAGTAAGCATCCCCATAATTAAGAAACAGCACACCATCATCACGCAATTTCTGCCGAAGCACCCTAAATCCGGCGACGAGTTTTTCGATATGTTCCTCGACCGTCTTTTCCGAACCGAGTTGACCTTCAACGCCATAATCCCTTTGCCCCCAGTACGGCGGCGATGTGATAATACAATGCAGTAATTTATCGGGCAGGCCCTCTCCTACCTCAACCCAATCGCCACAAATAATAGTATTAACCGGTATCATCTGTTAGCCTATTTTTTCTTCTTTTAACCCACCCTCAAACCATGATTTCAGCGATGCCCGCTCAATCTTTGTCCACAACTCACATTCCAATACTTTCTTCCTGTAAGATTTTGGTAACTTGCTTAAATTCTTTTGAATTTCAGCGATACACCCTTTCTTGACAATGTTCACCATTTCAGGAAAACCAAAACAGTGACATTTTTCAATCCACCACCCTCTCTCTCTTTCACCGTCAAGGTCAAACCTTATTAAATCGCAAGTTAGTTTTCCTATTTTGGAATAATCAAAAGTGAGTGGAATATATAATCCGCCTGTGTAGATGTTGCCGCCGCCTGTGTCGATGTAGCCGCCGCCTGTGTAGATGTAGCCGCCGCCTGTGTAGATGTTGCCGCCGCCTGTGTAGATGTAGCCGCCGC
>LAZR01000350.1_pt1 | contig 41271 bp, 81 predicted proteins | sample 329461 | NCBI WGS metagenome assembly LAZR01 (sample SAMN03002196, study PRJNA259156) | marine sediment metagenome | biome: sea floor; feature: Hydrothermal impacted sediments; material: marine sediment; isolation source: Loki non-amplified sample from Loki's castle hydrothermal vent sediment ...
ACATCATAAATCTGTGCGGGGGACTGATTGATGTCCTGCTCAATCAAATTCCACATCATACCGCCAGTGGCCTTAGCCCAACCCAGACGGTATCTCTGATTAATATTATCCTTAATCAGACTATCCTGTGCCCAGAAACCACTATGCGTAGCATTACCCTCGCTACTAAGAGTCACGTGACCCTCCAATGCCTTTCCTACAGTCTTGACATTACCTCTAAAAAAGGTATTGTAAAACTGATAGTTAGAATAAGCATAAGTAGCAAGAGGGGGATTCTTCCTACGAATATCCCACAGGGTAGCGTATGCTACATCAAGATTCTGTGCAAATGTCACTTCACTCATTTTAATTCTCCATTATATACCATACTTTCCTTTTATTCCCGCCTTCCTGGCTCCGTCTCGCACAACCTCAGCTTGTCGTTCCTCCTCACTTTCAAATGTCCTCACAGTTTCTTTGCCAGAACGCTTCGCTGATAACTTGGTTGAGTGCTTCTTCAAATCCTTTACCAAATTACGTTTGACATCCTTTTCTAAATTCGCTCCTTTGTACCACGTCAAAGCAATATCCATAGCATCTTTGACTGGTATCCCACTCTGAATGAATGGAACCGCCTTATCCCACACATCAGCACGGGCAATCATAGCGGGAGATGTAGGTACAACTTCGCCCTTCTTAGGGCCAGCAGGGTACTTTAAGAGTTCTTCGGTTTTCCCGAATATCTCAAATTCCTTACCTACCTCATCAAATACCTGATTGACCGTCTCTACCATAGCCACCTCATCTTTGACATCTCTATCCTTCTTCGATGCACTTATACTCTCTTTAATCTCTGTAAGTTCCTTCTTTAATGCAGCTAACTCTTTGTTAGTAGGTTCTTCTTTAGCAGCTTCCTCGGCAGCTTTGGCTTTAGCCTCTTGCTTAGCCTGGTCTTTACCAGGTTCCGACTTTTCCTGCCCTTCTTCTTTCTCCAATATTTCTGGTATTAAACTAAGTAATGCAGCATCATCAAGGTCAGTTGCAAACTCTTTGATTTCACCTTCCGTCCAACCTTGTTTTAAGCAAGCATTAGTAAACTCATCTGGTATATCATTACCTTCGTCTGTCCCCTTATTACCAGAGTCAGTTTCTCCTAATACTTCCTTCTGTATTTTTGCAACAACGTCTGCTCCGCTTTCCTCCTTCTCACCAGAAGAGTTAGGAACATCATCTACTTTGACTTCAAGTTTTTCACTTGTATCTTGTTTGTTTGTCTCCTTAACATCACCCTCTAATTTCTCAGCAGGGTCGGAGGCGTTATCTAAATAGGAGTTAAACTCTGTCTCTTTTTCTGCCATTATTTAGTCTCCTTATCACACCCACAACTTTTCTGTGCTGGGGAACGCTTAAAATATAAATTACTACAAATTAAGCATCTATGCAAAATTCCAAAACCCTCTAATAAGTTATTAATCTCATTAGTAACCAATTCTTTAATTTCGACTTCGTGACTTTCCACTTCTGGTTTCTTCTTTTTATTTCTATCTTCTGGTTTCTTAGCCCCAGGCCATAACTTATTACACGTTGTACATACGTTGTCGCTGTCTAAAGTCCCCGACTTAAACCCCGCAGAAAGACATACTGTACATTTATCATTTTCCATTTTCTATCTCCTTTAATCTTCAAGTGCCAAAATCATATTTTCCGAAAGTATTATGTAACCTCCATCACCTATAGTTGGGTAATTACCCAAATGCGGTGGCGGTGGCGGGAATATCACAATATCACCCACCTTAATATCCTGTTCTATATCAGGGCCAATACTTATGACTTTGCCTCTAAACCAATCATCCTCAACTGAATCAGGTAACACAACCTTTCCAAGTTGTTGACGTGTTAATTTTTCAACTAACAAACCCTTATGTAATATTTTCATCTAACCTGCCTCCTAAAAAATTTTATTGTCTCCCCTTGAAATCTTTAGGGGAGTATTCTTCATAATTTGCTTCTCGCATTAATCTTTTTTTGTCAGTTCGATTTTTAATTAGAGGACGATAACTGTGCCCAAATTTTTTCCAATCGACCCAGGGGTGCAATCTCTTTGCATCTTCAATCTGTGTCTCAGATACTCCGAGGGTAGCGGAATAGCGAGGAGTATCTTTGTACCCTATATTAACAAACTTAGGTTTAACTGTTGGCTCTTTAACCAATCCCCATATATACCGCCTGCTACCACATTGAGGACATTCATCAGGAGAACCTTTAATATAAAACTCCAAGAAGTCACACATCTTACAATCAAATTTCTCTACCACAATTATTTCCCCACTAAAATATATTTTATCTGTCCTGTGGCCGAGTCGGAGATTAGGCGTATGCCAGGAATTGCTGTCGCATTCGGATTCAAAGGAATAATATACCCCTCTCCTTCTTTAATATAAAGTTCGGCGGTAGTGGATACAGGAGTTCCTGCTGTAGCCCCAAGCAATACATACACATTACCAACAAGGGCTTCCAGGTATAAAAGATAACCACTTCCAGCAGCAATATCTCCTAAATCTAAAGTAACTGCTGAATTAGCAATTATTGGTTTACCTTGAACCGTCTCAGTTGGAGTAGTGCTGGAAGTAAATTTAACATTTCTCCACTCATCCCCGCCCGCTAACGCAAGTACTTCTATCATTTGTACTATATCTACCGTTGCTGCCATTTATTTAACCTTTCTATACCCTAAACCCCACAAAAATCTTGCAATATCTTTTGCGGTTTTTGTTACCTTTTCTTCGGAAGTTCCCCAACTACAAGCGTGCAACGCTTCGTGTATGGACGTTTCCAATCCAACTCTTTTGCTTAAGTCACGCTCAATAATTATCCAGAACTTAGTATCTGTGTCACAATTACCGTCTAAACTATCAAGTATAAGATGGTATTTTATATCATTAAACGTACAAGTTTTCATTAATACTTTTTCTTTCTACGCTGTTCTATCTTGTGTAACGTACCATAAATGTATGCGGCCTTACGCTCACCTGTCAATCCTGCTTTTTTAGCTGACCGCTTTAATTTCCTATGCTCTTCTGCTGGCATTACTCTACCTTAATCTCTACAAACGCACTCTTCTTATCAACCCAATAAACTCGATATGTTTTACCGTCTATTAGTAAATCAAACTCACCTTCACCAGAGCCTTTAACAATTAACTTCTTTTTATTATATACCGCCCAACCTTGTTCATCAGAATTATTTGAGGAACCAGATACCCTATAATAAATACGTTTAACATCTCGTTTCACCATATCGACAGATATAGTGACTTCTGAGCTTACACTATGGCATTTAGCACAACGACCAGATTTTTTAAGGCCATAGTGATACTCAGAAGTAACGGGTTTCTCTTGTTTGTACTTATTGAAAGTGAACATTAGCTTGATAGTTTCAATGTCATTGAGGAACAAATCAGATGGCATACTGCAATTCAATACGGGGCTGTAACCCCCCACCAAAAGACCACGCACAATCCCATCCATAGTAAACACAGGGCCGCCAGAATTACCTGGATGAGCACTACTATCAGAAGTGAAAGCAATTTTCCAACCATAAGGTTCTCCTGAATAAGGTATTCTATCCCAATCACGGTTGAGACCACTGATAATCCCCAACGTCACGTTGTTGAAATTTATCTTGCCATAAGGACTTCCGATTATAAACACAGGTTGCCCTAAAACACAATCTCTAATACTCCCGAATTTAGCAGGTTTTAACATAGGGCTGTCTATTTTAATAAAACCAATATCGTAATCCTTATGCGAAATGGCCTGAACACCGGCGACTTCAATAGTCCTATTTGGAGTATCTTGCCAAGTTATAGCATAATTAACACCGTCTATAACGTGACGTGCAGTAACGACTATATCCTCAGTAAGAGCCACCCCCGACCCCTGCCAATTATCACACATAATATGGACAACACTTGGTAATACTTCCTGTATTCTATTAGGGAACTGTATAGTTACTGCTGGTTGTGGTAATGCAAATGTACCAACAATTACTAACATACAAAAAATTGATAAACCTAATATTACTCTATTCAACCTCTTTTTCATTTTGTCCCTCCACCAGTTCGCTTTTGCTGCTGATTCATATTAGCTGTTCTCGATGGCTCAGAGCTACCGAAAGTATCATTCTGTTGGCCTGGGGATTTACTCCCTACATTTGGGCCTTTAGGTCGCTGTCCTTGTCCAAGAGGCTGCATCGCATATCCAACACCCTCAAGTTCGTGTGGTATCGCCGTTCTGTAGAATTGATTGAAGTTTTCAAATCCCATATAGTCGCTGAGTATTCTTGTAACAGCAGGTACATCAAGTTCCGCACCTTGTTGTGCAGCAAACTGATATGTTGGTAATACCCACTGAGTCATAAAGCCCATAAGTTTCTGTCCTAATACTTCGGGTGATGTTCTCTGTGCTGAATATGGAGTTATCTTAAACACAAAGTCATAGAAGTCTCCAACTCTATCAGCAGAAGAAAATACTTTAGGTAAATCTCCCACACCTGGTATTTGGTGTATTAGCGGGATATACTCAGACGGGTCTTGGAGAACTTTCCAAGCCAACTTATTTACAATACTCGTCATAAATCCTTGAAAACGAGTATTCATATTATTCACAATACGAGAGGCATTTTGAAATACCATCTGCTCTTGACCTAATGTTGGTGCTTGAGCACCACGTCCGGCAAGAACATCTGGGTTAGCCCCTGTTTTAGTAAACATTTGTTCGGCAAATATCATCCAGTTATAATTCTCTGGATTTACCCCACCAAACGAGAGTTTAGCAATATTCTCTTTTGGGCTATCAGCTTCTAAAACATCAAGATTTTTAGCAGTTGTAACCTTTTTACCAAATTCCCTATTCTGTGGTGTAACCGCAATTATATCTTTTTGACTCTCAGCTTGTTCTCTTGCAGTTCGAGCCATTATATTCATTGTAACATCCAAATCGTGCCACGCCCACGCAGGCGGGATTGGGTATGTAGTACCTGGAAAGAACTTATACCCCAAGAAATCGTATGGTGTGCCCCCTGGCCCATCCTCTTCAACAGTATGGAGAATCTTAGCAGCTTTACCATAAGGCATTATAGTAATAGTAATACCTTCATCATATAAGTATAAATCTATGAAAGAAGTATACTCTCTTAGGGATAATCTATTTATATCCCACTCCCCGCTTGAAATCTTATCAGGGTGGTAATCACTTGATAACCTACAATCCGAAGATATATCATCTGCATATTTAGAGTATAAGTCTTTGGCATACTCAGTAGGAAGTTTATAAATATCACCCTCTATAATAAAATCATCACGGGTCTTAGCTGCAACGTCTCCTATATAATCTGCATCATCAATAACCCGTATAACATTTCTGCCATATTTAATGGCATTATCATCAAGATTTATAACTCTATCATATTCAGTAAAGGTTCTTGTAATACCAGCACCAAACATAGAGTTTATAGCCGCAGGGATTAATGTTCTCTCTGCAAAGTTAATCTTATCAAGAATGAAGTTTAGTGCTAACTGAGTGGTAAACGCCCAGGGTCTATATGTCGGTATCTTTGTCTCAACCAGGATTTTAGGATTACCCTCTACCAAATAAGGCACGATTGTAAACACCCCTCGGTCTATTAAATTTATAAGGTGGCTTCTATCATACCCACCATCAAAGAAACCAGAAGCCCAAAGAGCAAGAAGTTTCTGTCTCTTTTTTAACGGTATCTCCTGTCGCTTCTGCCACGCCCGTACCAATTTCTGTATACGGACTTCAAAATTCCTATCTTCACCCGTACCATTTGTCTCAAGATATTTCTTAGTACCCTTAGCCATTATTCTCTCTTAGTATAGATACCTACGAATTTCAAATCCCCGATTCTCTTTCTTTTGTTTTTCTTCTTCACAATTAAAACGGGCTTGAAATGAATTAGGTGGCGGATTCTCTGCTGTTTCCCAATTACCTTTGAGTTGTTCTTTACAAGCCAACACCGCCAATCCAGCAGTTATAACCCTATCCCCATGTCTTTCCAAAGCACCAGTACTCAAATCAGCCTTCTTAGAAACAACTGCTCCAACCCCACTATCTCTAAACACATAATCCAACAACTCATCTAATAGGTCTTTATCGTGAATTATAATTGATTTATACTCACCTATATCCTCAGTAAGACCACCGCTTAATGCTATTGCAAGTTCACCCAACAAATCATCTTTCTTCTTTGCGTTCCCAATCCACCCCCATTTTTTCATTTGTTTTCGGGTTTTGGAATCCTCTCTCCGTTGAGTATAGATATATGGATACCTATGAAATACCAATCTGTTAGTAAACATAGTTCCGCACCCACCACCAGCATCCCAAATAATATAAGCTGGCCGTATACCACCACACCAATAGGCCATACCTACAACTATATCAGCCAATTTCTCTGGCTTAGTGTTTGCGTCTGCCCACATTCCTACTTGTTCATAAGTATTTCTGTCATATATCATTATAGCAGAATTAGCAGAACCCAACCCGTATGAGGGGTCAATAGCAATAATATAGTTATGTCGCTGCTCCGGTCTACCAAATGGCAGTTTACCCCACCATTGTAACCTACCCATAACCCCTGGCATATACCGTATATTCTCAGTATTCATTATACCGTTAGAGTATTGGGTTATATATAGTTCCCCTTTATAGTCAGGGTCACGAATATCTTTTTTCTTAATCTCCTCAAGAATTGTATGGTCAAATGGGGTATCAGAAGCCCCCATAGGTGTGGCCCATACATTAGAGATAAAGTCCCGTCTATTACCTTTCCTTCGTAGTTCCTGGTAATCGTGCCACTTACTCCTGAGGGGCTTAGGTAAATTCTTACAACCATCAGCAATAAAGAGTTTCTTTAATTCGTCTGGCAAAGCCTCGTAATTTATTTTAATTTTCATCTATCTTTCGGATGTAATCTTCACAGAGGATAACTAAATCTGTTAATGAATTTTTAAGGTGGGTCTTAAAATCCCCTTCTGCATAAGCCACTATAAAAAATAGAGACCTAATTTGTAAACCTCGTCTATGTGCATCATAATCAATACTACTGTATGCTAACCCTATTTTTTCTAAAAAATCTCTAATTTCTTGTTCTTGTTTTCTTTCCATTATTCTGTCTCCATTGCATACTCTAATACTTCTGGGTAATTCTTTTTATACCAATCCACGTCTATCAACTCAATCTTACCAGGTTCAGAACTCGTATATAAACCCTGATTCTTGGTAGGATTTTGATGCCAGATGAGTTCAACCACTTTAGTGGTTTCTTTGCCAAGTGCCTGATTAAAGCAATGCCCTGAACCAAGCCAATGAGTGCTACTATAAATTATACAGGGGGATACATCGTGTACTGACCCCTCGATTGCTGTAGCTGTGGCTGCATCCACACGGCCAAACTCATCTAATAACAATGCCGTAGCACGGCTTCCAGCAGAAAAACTCTCATTTGTAGTCTCTCCTACTATTGAAGAACTGTTTAACGGTATTGTCAGTAACATATCTTTACGGTTATTCTTACAGTTATAACCGGAAATGTCTAACCACCAGGAGGGTAAACAATCAAATACATTGTCTACTTTAGCAAATAAGGTGTAGTAGTCCCCTTTATTGTCTACTAACTCCTTTTTTCGTGAACCTACGATGAAGTTCACATATTCATATAACAACGTCTTTGCTGCGAACAACTTGCAACATATCTCAGATGCCCCCTCTTCCCTACTCTTATTGATACCAGCATCGTGCCCATTCTCAATACACCAATCAAGAACCTCTACAGCCGGTATTTGCTTGGGTCTAAGGATAAATGGATGGTTTAATCGTGTCCAGGGATTAAACGTCCAAGCCACCGCCGAGAAGAAAATAGGCATATACTGACGGCAAAGCTCCATAAATACCGCCTGAGCCTGTGGGTCAGTAGATAACATCTTATGAAGATTAACCCTAAAATCTATATTCTCCTTTGGGTCAAGGGGTATCAGCTTATAGAAGTCTTTTGGGTTATCTGGGATTTTGATTTTCATTCTGTTTTAGATACAAAAAAGAACAAGCATCATTAGCAACTTGTCTAATATTAGACTTTGTATATGTAGAGTTATCACACAGTTTAATAATGTTTATAAAATATTTTTCTACCTCTTTTACAAATTCATTTTTTCTCATTATCCTGTCCCCTTATTTTCAAACGATTCCAAAAGCTTACGCCCAAACTCTTTAATTTGTTTCTCAGCAAAATCTTTGATTTCAATCGTCTTTTTATTAATTTCAATTCGTTGGGTATCCTGGAAATACTCTGGTAGGCGACATTTCAAGATAAACCTCAATAATGACTCGTTAGGTAAGGATTGCTTAGTCTTAACCTGCCGATTCCCTGGGACATCCCGCATCCTGGGGCTACCATCAGTATTATAACCATCAGGCACTTTAAGGTAATTCTGATAGAATTCCTCGTATTCAAACCCTAAAGCCGATTTAACTGCTGCTGCTATCAATGCTATATCAGCACGTTGCCGAGCAATGTCTAAAAACTCATCTACAGTGGAACATTCTTTCTTGAGGTCTTGAAGCCACTTTAATGAGTCCTCCCCAAGTGCTCCTATGATTACGCCGACATCGGCGATATTTTGGTTATTATCGAGCAAATCCTTAGCTACGAGAGTTAAGGCCGCTCCTAAGTCTTTTTTTGGACGTGGCATTTCTAAGTTCCTTATTTATCGTTTCCTCTACTTCAAAACTATTGAATTAAACAAAGAGGTGTTCTGCCCACTCCAACGCCCCTACCCAACCCTGCTTTCTTACTGCATCAATGAGAGAGGATGAATGTTTCCTCTCCTCTGAGGATGGTAACTCTCTTGGTTGCTTTGTGTTCCATTTATCAAATTCTGTCATTTTCTGCATCCTTTACTACTCCCCAAAATGGGTGGTCGGGGGGATATTTAATCTTCATTCTTTTCATATTATCTCGTTCTTCCCACTTTTCAATTAAAACCCCTACCCCTGTCAAGATTAATATACCAAATACCAATATTAAAATAACCTCTATTATTGACATCTTACCCTATCTCCCCTTAACCCCATTATACTTAGTGTCATATATTGCTACGCTTATTAAGACACTTAGGTTGTAGATATTATTATATCAATTCTATTTAATATATCGCTTTGCGATTTCGTGGCGGCTATGATTAGCCACGACCTCTTGTTGTGTTATATAGTATTATTATATAGCCCTCTATACTTACTACGAAATAGGGAGTGTTTTTGGAAAATAAAATAAATATAAATCGGACTATGATTACACAAGTGTTTGTTAGATAAGTAATAAAAAATTTTCAATAAATTTTATTTTTATTGGTACTTAGTCCTATAACTATTTTATACTGGGGGTATATGATTTCGTTATCGGACATTGTGTATAGTATACCACTGAGTATATTACTATATTTTGATTTGGTATTAAGTATCACTTTGTGATACGTGAGTAAATTTTAATTTACTCTTAATTATATTATTAGGGAAGATACTGTAGCTACACATCAGCCATAAATTTGAGTCCTATATTATGGCAAGGTACGGTACAATAAGGTACAGTATTATAGGGTTTACTTATATAATCTTTTAACGAAATCGGACGTTATAGAGTTATATTTGAAAAAATATGTTATAGTTTTTGTAGCCTATACACCTCCCCTTGCTCTTCAATTTACAGTCGCCCTACCCCCCCCCTACCCTTACAATCGTTATAACTACTACAAGTGCCCTGCTCTGCGTAACCCTAATCTTGTTCACTAATCACTTAACACAGAGTCCTATATCGTGTTAGTTAGATATATAACTTAACCCCTATAATCGATACTATTGGGAGTGAGTCGATACCACTACTACTATCCTCCCACTTGCTATAACCGTTATATCCCCCAATAGTCTGATTATGATGATTAGATTGTCAATACTAATCACAACAGCTATAACAATTAAAGTGATTATGACAATCGCAAGTGCTATGCACTTTATAACACCTACTCTATCCTTTATATATACCCCTTGCAAGTTAGATAATCACTTAATATAAATAAAGTTTTTCATTTGCATTTCCCCGATTACAGTGTATACTTTAGGTATGAAGACCAAAAAGAAAAAATCAATATGGCATTGTGAGCATAAGCGGTTGACAGCTAATGGGTATTGTACCGCTTGTCTTCGGAGAGTAAAATGAAACAATATAATGAAAATGATAATCGGACGTGGTATCTGTTCAATAACATTCCAGCCAGCCAGATGTTACTGCTGGTCATATTATCGTATCTGTCTTTATGTTAAGGGTTTGACAGTGAAACGTAAACAATGCCAACAATGTGGCAGACAATACAATCAGACAGCATATACAGATACCAGGCAACAATGCCATTGTATCGAGAATTGCTGTAAGCAGTGCTGTGAATTATCGCAACCTTGTAATGGGAAAGTAAAATAATGTCAATATCACTACCGACTAACAAAGAAGAAAAACGCCAGCGATTGATTATGCTGGTTAAACAAGGTAGTTTGACAGTAATACAAGCTAACAAGCTATATGCTGGTTATTGTAGATTATATGACAAGGTGAAAAAATGAAAATGGAATGTTCCAACAAAGCCATGAGAATTGGTATCGAATGTAAGCAATATGAGTTTGAGTGTCCATGCGGTTATGTATGGATAGGTCCTCAGAATTGTGAGTGTCCCATGTGCTGTGAAACTGTTGGCATAACAGCCAAACAATACGAGATAAAACAGCCTAAAGAATTTAACAGAAAATAAAAGATTTTATTTGCATAACCGCAAATATGGTGTATACTTTGTATAGTTAAGTAAAGCGTATTTTACAAGTTAATAGTGTTTTTTGAAAGGGTTTGAAAATGCCAAAACAGAAAATGAACAGAGGAGCAAAAGTGTCCACTGTGGATATTACGGATAATATCTGTAAAGACTGTAGCGAAAAGCACGAAGCTATGAAAACGACCTGGACAAACGGTGATATTGTCATATCACCACCACGCTGTAAACCTTGCCAAACGGCGTATCTGACAAACTTGCGTGTAAACCACACAATCAAAGACATACAGCTCCTGGGGAATCTTAAGGGCAGATTGACGGCAGAACAGCGAGAAGCGGTATCGACAGCCATAGGCAATGAGTTACAAGTACTGCTCGACAGGTTTGCAGGGACGGCGGTATCAGCCGTGAGCTTTAATCTGAAAAGCGTATCGGCATAAATAGCCAGTAATACTGCACTATATCGAAGTATATCTGATATACTGTATAGTGCAGACTTACAGACTATTAAACTAATAAGGATAATCATGTATACAATAACAATAGGAAATAGTATTGTAAAGCGTTATAAACTACAATGGAAAGCGTATAACGGCAAAAGATATTATGTAAAGAAAACCCGTATACTGCATAGCATATCCTTGCAGGATGTAAAGTGTAAAGCGTTATCGTTGTTCGGCTGTAGTCCTGACAATATAATAAGAATATAGGGAGGATATAATGAGAAAACAAACCATAAATACTGGTATTGTAAATGACGTTAAACGGTTTTTAATAAGTATGGGTAAACAGGTTTACGATACTGGTAAATGTATTTACTATGTTGATTATGATAATATACCTATAAAACTTACAAGGATATAAACTATGTTCAATATAAATACAGCGGTAAAGAACCTTAAACAACGAAAATACGACCATACACACGGTCTGCCAGATAGACCAAAACAGTATGACGCTAATGTATTTCATATAGACGGTACGTTATTTGATGATAAAGCTACCTGTGAACATGGGTATATAAAAAGACGGTTTAAGAATTACTCCAAAGGATTTGGTAGGCGGTTATCAAGACGCAAAGGACAATATCATAGACCTGGTGGCGGATACGCTGGCTGTACAATTACAGAAAGGAAATTATGACTAAAAGAGAAGCTGCAATAGTGTCAGCATATACAGGGATAATGTTAGGTCATTTTTCAGACTTACAAGATTATACTGAAAAATTACTACAACGCCCTGTATGGACGCATCAATTTGCTAACAAAAAAATAGTAAACGAAATAAAAAACAAGAGTAAACAAGATTTTTGCAGTATCAGCGTATCCGGCTAACTCCGTTGGAGTAAACCAGAAAACCCCAGAGATATATATTCTATATATTAGGAGATATAAAATGTATAGTATAGCAGATTACATTACTCCAGGTATGGCATCAATGATGCTAATGGAGGATATTTGTAAAAGATGTATAATTAACAACCATCCAGATGAAGATACGCTTATAGTATTTGATATTTGCAGAAGCAAAAAATGCCCTCTTAAAAAACTTGAAAAAGCTATTGGGTTTAAGTTTGACGGGATGGGGTATAGTTATGCCAAAGGCATGTATAAAATAGACCCTGAAAATAAAGGTAGAGGAGAATAATATGGCAATACAAAAAGACTATAAAGCAATAGCGGGTATTATCAAGCAGGAATGGACACGGTTCGATAATGTTGAAGATAGTATAGATGCAAAAGGTGCTATGACTACTATTGCTTTTAATATATCCGAATACTTTTATTCAAAAAACAAATGGTTTAATCGGGGTACTTTTATAAATGCTTGTGGTATAACTTAGGGGGAAATTATGGTAAACAAAGTATATATTGTATGGTGTAAACTAAACAAAAGTACACCGAAGTTTGACGTAGGTATCCATATTGATAAATCAAGAGCAGATAAGATAGCTAACGCCACAGCGTCAATGGATAAATCAGCTAAAGTATGGGTAGAGGAGTACAGATTATCCAAAGTATACAAAGGTAAACATTAAGGGGGTATAATGGAAACAATATGGTTTATTGTAAGGTGTCTCGTATGGCTTTGTGCTGGATGGGGTATTGTTGATATGTTCCAATGTATTTTTACCAAACATAAGCCATAAAATAAAGGAGAATATATGACAATCCGTGAACACTATTCACACAAGAAAGCTGATAGTAACACCAAGAGAAAACGAGAAGAAGCAGGGGTACGGCAAAAATCCCGTAAACAACGTACAGCTACACAACAGCTAAAGAAACTGGATATTGAAGGTAGAATAGCTAAAAAGGAACGTGTTAAATTGGGAAAACTAATATGAAGGATGTAATAATATTATTAGGAATAGTTATACTAATAATAATAGCAATGTGGTTTGGAGAAGATTGGTATATCCAAAAGTAGAAAGTATCGGAGAAATAATATGGTAAAAGAGCGTAAAGATTATAGTAGTACAACATATTTACTGTTAGCAGAAAAATTATCACCGGAAGAATTAACCTGTATATCTCACTGTGCAGTATTCTCTGATTGTGGGATTGATGGTAATTGTAAAATACAAGACAAAGCAAATAAAATAGTGAAAGGATAATATGATAAACAGAGAAAAGCTATATGATTTAATTTATAATAAAGCCGATAAACTATTCAAACAATATAATCCCTGTGAAATAGGTAAAAATATATTTGGAGAGATTTGTTGTAGAAATACATTAAGTACAAAACTCTGTTGTACTGGTTGTGAACACTTGTCAAAAAATGGTTGTACTGTGAGATGTGTCGCCTGTAAATTATGCTTATGTGTTGGTACAGGTTCGATATACCTTAAATTATATAAGTTAAGAAAGGTAGCATATAAGTATAACTTGTATCGTATTAGATGTAGTAAAAAAGAAATATTCGGGGAAGAAAATAACCATGAAACCATTTAATGATTGGTACAAAAAGAACTATGGGGAAATTCCAATGGATAAAAACAGCAAACCAATGCCGTCCTCTCGGAGGAACGACAAGATACCTATCCAATTTACTAAACTATCCCCCAATGACATATCTATACACAAAGAGTATTATGTATACTTATTACTTAGAGATATGAAACATACTCTTGGGGAAAGAGGTAAAGAATTACACGGAGCCATGCAATTATTTTATAAGACATTTAAGTAAGTATTACTTTGTAACACTAAACCAATTTAATTTAAGGAGAACAACGTGAACACTACTCACACAAGAAAAATGCCAAAACATTTAGCAAAAAAGAAGAAAAGTAGAGTATCCCCTTCTATAACCACACTTCCAAAATTTGTGGACTATGAAAGCTTGACTAATGGGGACACTTTTCTGTACAACGGTGGGCTGTGGATGAGGTGTGAACTTTATGACCAAGAAGCCATAAACATCGATAACGGAAACATAGAATCCTGTATGTGTGAAGCTATGGTAGAGCCAGTCGACATCTCCATCACCTGGAAAAAGAAGTAACACACTATAATATCAATGGGTGTTATAGTTTAACCAGTGATAAGGGTAGTAATATATCCTATGATTACTGGTCGGCCCCATCGTCTATATGTTGGAAGGATACTCCCTTCTCAGGGGAGAGAAATGCGTCCGAATCGCATTGGGGCCATTATAAACACTTACTAAATAAGAAGTTACAAAGGGTAAAATTTATGCCTAATAAAAAATACGACTTTTATAAAATACTCGCCGAATACAATAAACTAAACGGAACAAAGTATTTTATATCACCAAAAATAACTGCTCCTAGAATAACATATTTTGAAACTGATATATTTAGTGTTACTTACAGTCAAAAAGGTTATAGTCTTTCTCGTAAAAAATCTTTATATGATTTTACTTATTATCATATCAAACCTTCCCGTGAATCTCTTTCTAGGTGTATTGCAAATATGATACGAGCAAAAGAAGATGCTAAATTAACAACAGAGCTAAAAATCCTTCCCTCAAATAAAATAAGATATGCTTATTTGCGTACTAATTACTTCTCAGGTGGGGGTATTTTGGGAGGCTCTTGTATGCGGAGTAAAGAAAATCAGAAATCATTGAACTTCTATATTAAAAACAATGTACGGATTGTAGTAATTACAGATAATAATAATAAAATACACGCCCGTGCTTTGTTATGGGGAGACGTAAAAAGTACAGAACATAAGGATACATTTACCTTTACATATCTTGACAGGGTATATGCAAGGTCAGACAGCTTTATAACACAATTCTATGATTTGGCTAAAAAGAATAAATGGAAACACTATGCTTCAACCTCTGCTGGGAAAGCGAGGGGTAGTCATTATATAGATAACATAAACTTAAAAGGTATATGTCACCTACCCTACACCGATACATTTAGATATTTATACTATAAAGATAGTCTTATTGGTGCAAGTACATCTTCCGCTATCACTAAAAGAGTAAAGGACAAAGATTTCTGTATAACTCTAACCCATACAACAGAAGGGGGTTACGTCCCTGCTCTTGACCCAGATAGAGTACAAGAAGTGCTTACTCACAATCATATATCTAAAAAAGACGCTGTAAGGGTAAAACGCTATAATGGGTATGTACTAAAAAAGAATATTGTAAATATAAATGGAGACTATTATAGTAAATACGATAAAGCACTTGTAGAATCAAAAATTGACGGGTTTTTACTAAAAGAAAATTCAGTAAATGAGTACTTTTCTAATGAGCTAATAGACAAAACCAAAGCCGTTTATTCCGAAAAACACAAAGGATATATACATAAAACGAATGTTGTAAACATCAAAGATGAAATATACCACACTAAAGATTCTGACATTATCTGCTTTAATGGTAAGTGGTATCATATCTCGGAATGTTTTATAAACTATAACAGAGAAGCAGTAAATAGAGAACTTACAAAACGGCCTTTACTTTCTGATATAGATTTGCCAGATTCTTATATAAGGTCTCAAACAATCATACAATCAGTAGCTCCTGGTGCAGTAGTAACAAGAGAAGGTAACCTTATACCCAAAGAACACGCAGTAATAGCCTATAATCTTATTCATAATTCCTTTGCAAACAATCTTGAGTATCAAGAAGTATACCGTACAAATGGAGTAGGTCTTATTAAACTTATCACTGGTGAACTTATTGTAGATTCATCTAATAATAGACAGTATATAAAAAGGTTTAATGGTAAATGGTATATTAAGCAGGAGTTTGAAGCTCCAAATAAAAAGCAGTTACAATTTAGTTTTATGGGGAAATAATGCCAAAGAAAAAAAGACATCCTATTCAAACTATAACCTTAGATAGATACCCACACTATCTTGAGCATAGGTTTATAGAGGGTAATATAGTAACACTAAATAAAGGAAAGGGGCATGAAACCAGAGTCCTCAAAAACTTAATACGAAAACATAGAAAAATATGGAAATATATAAATAAAGAAAAAGGAATATATAAAAAAGAAAGATTCCACAAAAATACAAAAAAAGAAATATGGAGAGAGTATCGGTTGATAACAGAAAATAACGGGGTAGTAATAGGCCGTTCTCCTGTATTTGGACTACCAATAAGAAGTATAGCTAATGTTTGTTATCTTGTGGGTGGGAGTGGGTTTAGTGGATTAGACTATGAGTATAGTGTATGTTTTGTAGGATTAGAGTGGAATGATAGACAAAAAATATATAACAAGATTTGCCTGATATGGACATTGTGGTCAGGAGCAATAAAAGAGGTAAAATAATATGGATACATATTGGTATAACAAACTACTTCCTTTATTAAAAGTACAAACCAACAGTGAGAACGAAAAGCTGATGGTATTGTACCTTGATAAAGAGCTTAGGAAACTAAAGTTACCTTATACTATTGACTCCGCTGGAAATATCCTGGTTACAAAAGGTAAAGCTAAACTATACCCCTGTGTTGTATCCCACATGGATACAGTATACGACTTCGTAGATAATTTCGAACTATGTGTAGACAGAGATGATAATGATATACTATTCGCTATAAGTGGTAAGCAAAGAATAGGTGTTGGTGGGGATGATAAATGTGGTATACTTGCGTGTTTATATATGTTAAATGTGTTACCTGTAATAAAAGTTGTATTCTTTTCAGGAGAGGAAAGTGGGTGTAAAGGTAGTAGAAAGATAAATCATAAGTTCTTTACAGATTGTATGTATATCATTCAGTTAGATAGAAGGGGTAAGAGAGATTTTATCCAAACCTATTGGGGTAAAAAAACCGTATCTCATGAGTTCTCTTCTGAAATTGGGTTAGTAAAGAAAAAGTACAGGTATAAAAATGCTATTGGTACTATAACCGATGTAATGACGTTATGGGACAACAATGTTGGTGTCTCTTGTATAAATATCTCTTGCGGATATTATAGGCCGCACTCTGAATATGAACATATATCTGTTGCTGACTTATGGAACAGTATGAAGTTTACAGAAGAAGTAATAAATACTATGCAGATAAAAAGGTATCCTTCATTACCGCCGCCGCCAGTTACAGTTGTATATAAATCACTTTACAGTCAATGTTGTAAGTGTAAAAAATGGAAAAAGGACGTTTTATTATACGAAGTCAGGGGGAGTAACCCGAAAGAAGTAATGTGCTGGCCTTGCAAGAAAAAGATATATGACAAGAAAAATAATAAAAAGCAAGATAATAAGAAACCTACTGGTTCAAGACCTCGGAACCCCGAAGGTCACAAGCAAAATATTGTACCATTTGCTGGTACAGAATTTGCTTGTCACGAATGTGGTGTAATAGCTACTGACTTAAAACCAGGTGATTCATTGAAGCCCTTTATGGTGGGCAAAGTAGAGTATTTATACTGTAAGGGTTGTAGGGCATTGTTAGAAGTATCTAACGATGAGGATACCCCCATTGTGTGTGAATCGTGCCAAGAGATAATTCCAGAAAATCATTACTCTACGATGGTACAAGGTTTATTAGTTTGTGGAGAGTGTGCTAATGTTTTAAGAGAGTATATAGGGAAAGACACTATTAAAAAATGTTGGGTTTGTGACAAAGTAATACCCAAAGACCATAAGATTATAGAAAGGTTTGGAACCCGTGTATGTGAAGATTGTGCCTGTCCGAGTGATACCAGACTTAATTAAGTTAAGTAAATATATAACAAGAACAGTCTCATAATAAATGTTAGGTAAGTATCTAACTAATACTGATTTAGGAGTTAAAAATGGGATTTAAGGTAGGTAATAAAATACAAATAAAATTACAGGTGCGAACATTTTATATTAATACATATAAATTAACTACCTATATAGGAATTGCACAAAGAGTCGATAGGGGTTGTTTATATATTAAATTTGGGGATTCAAAAGTAGAAGTAGTTGTACTTAGTAGAGACTTAGAGTTAGTAAAAGGACAACAATTATTGTTTAGCTTTATGACATAATTCGGAGGATAATAATAGTGTTTAGAGCCGGTAACAGAGTAAAGGTTAAGGATAGAGTTATATCAAAAATGTCTCCCAATCTTGTTAAAATGTTTAGTAGTGACGGGGTGATAACTCACAAAGAAAAGACTTATTCGCATGTAAACTTTTCAAATGGTGCGGGATTTTGGTTTAATAACCAAGCCTTAGAACTAATAAAAAATCAACAACTACTATTTGATTTTATGATGCAGTAGGCTTACAGTTTAGTATAAGTATATATTACAAAAGGACTTACAATGACAGATAAACAAATAACAACCCTGCTATTATTCGCTCAAAACTATCCGTTACAAACAATAGCAAAGAAACAAAAAGTGTCACTAACAACAATTAGACAACGTATTAAATCTCTACTAAAGAACCACCCCAAAGAATTTTGTAACGCAACAGCATTGCGGAATACTTATAAAAGAAATCGGGAGTCAATTAGAAATACAAAGCGGTTAGATTTGTTGGACACCAGTATTTTACCGATTAAAGATAAATTTTAGATATAAGGAGAAGAAAAATGAATTGGCATCAAACTTGGGTTTTTGGTTGGATTCAGATTGCAAGTGGAGTTGTGCGAGTATTAACATTCGGCTTACTTGAAATTCATTGGTGTTTTCGTTATATAAAATGGTTAGCCCACAGAGAATTTGACTATAATAAATGTTGATGCTATATAACCCTTATAATCGTTACAGGTGGAGCAGAAATGTTACAAAAATTAAAATTATTTTCAGATTTATTATTTATAGGACGCAAAACTACAACCGTTTTCGTGCTAAGTAAAAAGGGCTATATATATTATATCCTAAGCACTAATATATGCGGGACGCAATATATAGTGCTAAATATAAGTATTTATACTATATAGCGTCTATATAATAGGTGGGAGTTCGGGAATGAAAGAAGTAGCTAAATGTGATGTTCTTTGTGCTAATTGTCATGCAAAGTTACATTATAGTTTGAAAGGGAAATAAAATGGCTTACACAAAAAGAATAAGATTGCTTCGTAAAACAGCATTTAGGGTATTAAGTAGACTTGCCAAAAATGGCTGTGGTGACGGTGGGTGGTGTGAGTGTTTACTGTGTCGTGTTATGAGGGTTGTGCGAACAGAACAATTCAGGAATACTCCAGCATATAAAAGTTCTTGGGCAGGTTATGAGACAAATCCTGCTACGCAAAAAACAAGAATGATAAATTGGAGGGGCGGTCAAATAGAATTTGCCACCAGTTCAGAATATGATGCTGTTGCTAATTCCCCCTGGTACGCAATTCTACTTCTTAGAAAAGGTCAAAAAGATAAGGATGGTTGGATATATTGGCTTGATTACGCAGGGCCGCCACAGTTATACTTGACAAGAACAGCCGCTACCAAGCAAGCTAAGGCACTTAGAAAGCAATATACAAGACCTCCACATTATGAAGGAAGTTATAGAAAAGTTAAAGTAATAAAAATAGGTAGAATTTAGTTATGAAATGGTATAAAAAGTTTGAGGTAGGACAAGAAGTTAGAGTCACAAAAATAGTCTTTAGTTGGAATTATGGTTCATTGGTAATGTGGAACTCTGATGGTGGCTCTGTTGGACGGAATATGAATAGAACAGTAGGGAGAGTTTATAAAATATCAGTAATAAACAAAGATTTGGGGTATTTGTTGGATACAGTAAATGATGTGGGGCAGATGTTTTGGTATCCAGTAGATTCTTTAGGAACATTAGTTGGGCAACAGTTATTGTTTAGTTTTATGGAAGGATAATATTATGTATAGTAAAGAGGAAGTAAAAGCATTTACAGGAGTTATACTATGGCATATTGGAAACAAATAGTTGGTTTACCAGATTACGAGATAACTACATTAGGTAGGGTGTGGAGTTGGAAAACAGGTAAATTTCTTAAACAATACCTTACTGGTATAAGTGGAAAAGGTTATTTAACTGTTAGGTTGTATAAAAACTCTTGCGGTATTGATAAAAAAGTTCATAAATTAGTATTAGAAGCATTTGTTAGTTCCTGTCCAAAAGGAATGGAGGCTTGTCACAATAATGGTGATAGATTAGATAATAGATTAGAAAACTTACGGTGGGGTACAAGGAGTAGTAATATTAAAGACGCAATTAAACACAGTACTGCAAGCTGTCTAAGGCGTGGTGAGGATAGTACCAATCATAAATTAACTGAACGAGATGTTTTGGAGATTAGGAGATTGTGGTGGGATATGCTGCAAACGATGAAAGACATAACTAAACTTTATAATGTTCATTATTCCACCATAAACCGTATTATAAATCGTAGAATATGGAAGCACATTTAGGGGTAGATAAAATGAGTTATTCAGATGCAGAAATACAAGAATTTCGGAATAAAGACCTTCGAATATCTAAACTTGCAATAACAAAATCACTGATAGAAAAGTTACCATTGGAGGACATTTATGAAGTCAATAAGGTTACAGACTTAACAAAGAAGTATATAGATTATGTGTATGAGGAACGTAAGGAGACTACAAAAAGGGGTCAGACCGATTGTGTAATCGGTAGTACCGAACACAAGGTTAATTGGGAACAGATAGCCGGTGGATTAAATCTTGCTATACCTAACAGCCAAAACATAAAGATGCTTAATCATTTAATTGATAAGTATAACAAGGCAAACAAAGCAAGTGCTAATCCTAAGGATATTCTTACCCATATTATCAATACGTTTGGTCAGTATCCTACCAAAACAGAAAGTATAACAAAAGTACTCGAATCATTAACAGGAGATTAAAATGGCAAAGATTAAAGTAAAGTTGAACGGTAGAAAGGTCACTATCGACACCAATCGTCCGAAAGTGGCAAAGGCAGTTGCAGCCTTAGTAGAAGCATGTGCAACCAGAACATTCCCAATCGGGATGGTTCTTAGGCATGCAAACGGCAGTAATTACCAACTGGCAAGCATCGTACGGTTTCCAGGCGGTACAAAGAGAGCCTATCTGGTAAACACGGACACAGGACGTTCAAGGAACAGTACAAAGGTCGTGCCTGTTATGGGTGACTTCCACAGTGAGGAAGGTCTTTACACTGAGGATTTACCCGACCAGAAGGATAAGTTCGTCGACCCCGATGGGGACGGTTACGAATATATCAGTAGAGACTAAGCATCGGCGGTAAGTAAGTGTACGAGTTAAAAGGTGTAGGATAGAAGTTTTATCCTATACCTTTATTGGAATCATATTATTATGAAACACAGATACCCTATTGGTACTAAGATTAAATTTACCTTTCACAACTCTGACAAAGGTAAAATAGAACACAAAACTACGACTAAAGGAAAATGCTTTAATTACGGAGAAAAACATGGAATGGCAAAACTAACAGAAAATTCGGTCAAGGTAATTATTCGTAAGTATCAAACTGGGCTGTTTACACAAAAAGAAATAGCTAAAGTTTACGGTGTAACAGATGTTACAATAAGTAAAATTGTCAACAATAAATTATGGAAACATATTTGGAGGTAGTATTATGAGTAGTAGCAAACCAGAAAAAACTATAAAAGTAGGTGGCGTACAACTTTCGATATGGGCGAATGACACAGGTAAGGGCGTATTCCACAGTGTAACTATTGATAAATCATATAAGGATGGGGATACTTGGAAGCGTACTAAATCGTTTAAGCCCACTGATTTAATGAAGGTACAGCTTGGTATCACCGAAGTATTGAAGTACCTGTATGTCAAGGATGTTATAGTACCTAAGACCGATGAACCACAGTTTTAAGAGGTGAAAGATGGCTAAAAAGTATCCAGTAGGTACAAAGATTAAGTATCGGGGCTGTCATCGCCCAGATGTAGGTAAAAAGGGGATGATTGTTGGGTATATAGGTAGCCTCGTATGGATTGTAGTACCAGGTTCACATTTAGCATTTGACAGATATGAGGATTCTGAGCACAAGTGGAGTACTAATATGGGAAGTTTGGAAATATTAACGATTCCTAATCAACAACTATTATTCGACTTTGCTTGTGAAAGATAAACCCTTAAAATCTAACAAGCCTCAATCTGATTTAGAAGTCCTTGAAGTCATGCAGAGTTATTGTGCGGATAAGGGGTATACCTTTAGTAAAACCCAATTAGATTATTTAGCACAAAGCTGTTTCCTGTGTTATGAGAGCAAGGGATGGAAAGGGATAACCTACTGGCCTCCTTTAGCTATGCGGTGGGTATTGAATAACTTGGATAAGCAGTACAAAAAGGTTTATAAACCACAGTCTAAGCCACGTGGTCAGTCGGTTCGTAGTAAGATAATAGAACGTGAAAATACGGAGCAGGAAAATGAAGTTTAAGGTTGGACAAAAAGTAGAACTTGTAAACAATAGTGGTATGGCTGCACCGAAAGGGGCAATCGCTATTGTGAAAGAAATAGTTGGGGGGTATAATAGCTTTCTCAAAGTAGTATGGATAGGGGATGTAAATTATCAAATGAGTGGTCATTATACTACCTGTAAATTCAAACCTTTAGTTGTAAAGAATCAACAACTGCTATTTAGTTTTATGGATAAATAGGATTAACCAATGCCTGTATTTGACCTCCGCAAAGACCTTAAAGACATTAAAGAAAGTATAGGGAAACCTTTCGATGGGGTAACATCGGGGATTAAAGCGTTAGATGATTTTATTCTTGGTTTCGGTAAAGGTGAGATGTCCACTATAGCAGGTCGTCCTGGTATGGGCAAGTCAAGTATGGCAAGGGATATACTCCTGAATATAGGGCAGCCCACAGTTAATGAAGGAGCGTGTCTACTGTGTACCTTAGAGATGTCCTGTAACGAAGTTACGGAGTTATTAGCGGCTAACTTAGGAAAGGTTGATTACCAAAGTATAAAAAGAGGGTGTGCAGGGGATAAAGTACTCACTAAGTTTCATACTGCGTTGGAACAACTATCTCAGTATAGTATTATAATCAATGATGATTCGTTTGTTGTACCAGACTCTATAAGAGAGATTCTTAAAGTTATTGAGAAGGAGGAACCCATTGCTTGTTTGATTGTAGACTACCTACAGCTTATGTCTTTAAGAAAGCAGGTAACAAACAGGCAAGAGGAAGTATCGGAGATAAGCAGAGAGCTAAAGGCCATAGCCAGGGAGTTTAATATACCTGTTATCGCTTTCTCTCAGCTTAACAGAAACGTGGAGTCCCGTGTAGACCCACGCCCACGTATGACTGATTTACGGGAGAGTGGTGCTATGGAGAACGACTCTACCAAGATTATATTAATACATAGACCGAGTTACTTTGATAGACAGTTAGACCCTAATGCTGAGGATACAGGAGAGGCTGAGTTAATAGTTTGTAAGAATAGGTCGGGTGCTTGTGGTAATGTGGAGTGTGCGTTCATCAGCTCCTGGATGAGCTTCCGAAACAAACCAGAGGAATATGAAAATGATTTTTAAGATTATAACTAAGTATCCTCACTATTGTGTTACAGACACAGGAAGAATTAGGTGAGCAATTATTATTTGAGTTTTGATTATGAAATATAAAGTAGGCGATAAAGTTCGGATTATTAAATCCTTCGATTTTCCTGATATGGTTGGAAAGGTATATAAAGTTGGGGAAGTACAGCCACTAAACTCTATATTTGCTTGCAGAGTTATAGATGAAAAGACAGGTTGGAGTCCTTTAATGTATGGAAAAGAAATAGAAAAAATGCCAACCAAATGCCAACAGTTGCTATTTGAGTTTATGGATAATGCGGTATGAAAGACTCTGACTTCAAACAATTAAATATCCTCCTTACAGAACACGATAAGGTGTGGTCACTATGCCCTTTTCATAAGGATATTGTTAGACCCAATTTATCTATATCACTGTTAGATAAGTACTATGGAAGGTGGAAATGCTGGGCGTGTGGTAGAAATGGAAGTCTAACTAAGGAACAGGTACACGAATTAAATTTATCGGGCTATGTTATATATAATGATAATAAGAATTTGGATACAAGATGGAGAATGTTTAATCAAAGTTGTTATGATAATCTACAGAAGTTTCCGTTGCTAAAGTTAGGATTGGCCAAGCAATTAAATATAAGCACAAAGAGTTTAGACGAATGGTTAGTTGGGTATGATGGTTCTTCTTTTACAATCCCAATGTTTAGGGAGGATTTATTGGAGTACTTTAGAGAGGGTGGTTTTTGTGGTATACAGCGTAGGTTTCCAGATGGGAGTAAACGCTGTGTTACAGGTTCCCATTTAGGGCTTATGTATCCTCGAAATTATATTGGTGATTACTACATATTTATTTGCGAAGGATTTAGTGATGGTATTTCTGTATGGGATTTGGGGCTACAAAGTTTGGCACGTCCACACTGTATGCACACGGAGGGAATTGAAGAGTTCTTTGAGGATATTTTAGACGGGGTTGAGGTTGTAGTCATAATACCGGATAATGATGTTGTGGGGATGGAAGGTGCAAAGAAGTTGAGGGGTATGCTGTATCAAGAGTATGAATGTTATATCTATAGGTTGACAGGAGCGAAAGACATCCGTGAATTAGTCCAAATAAAAGGAAAAGGGTATGTTAGGCAGGCTTTGGGGACGTATATATGAATTCTAAATTCAAAGTTGGAGACAAAGTAAAAATACTACCATCAGCTTCTAATATTGGTGTAAATGATGCAGGGATTGGTAAAATAGGAACAGTTACAGACTGTAGTTATATGATGCAATATATTAAAGTTTATATGGATGAGAGATGTAAAATAACAGGCCACAGACGTGATTGGGCGGTTTCTCCGAAGGATATAGAACCAGTAATTAAAGTAGGGCAGCAACTTCTGTTTAGTTTTATGGGGTAATTATTACTATGGGTAAAAGAGTAAAGTACGACAGAGATAAATACCTTAAAAAAAAGTACGGAATTAGTATTTACCAATACAACAAATTATTGAAACAACAAAAAGGGTGTTGTGCTATATGTGGTAAACATCAGAAGGAAGAGAAAAGGAACTTTGCAATCGACCATTGCCATAAGACAAAACTCGTGCGAGGTATCCTGTGTAATTATTGTAACTCTCGTTTGCTAAAGTACTTAGGGGATGATTTAATTAGAGCCAAAGGGTTGATGGAGTATCTTAAGAAATGGTTAAACACAGTTTCAAAAAAGGGGATAAGGTAAAACTAAAACCTGAGTTTATAAATAGATTTGGACAAAAAACTAAGGTTGGAAAGGTAGTAGGGTTTGATAACTTATATGTATTAGTGCAATATAAAGGTAATGATTATGGAGGGTTTCCATATCTGCCGACTGAAATAGAACCTGCAATAAAAGTTGGTGAACAATTACAGTTTGATTTTATGAAAGGGGATTAAGATGAAGAAGCTATTACGAACAGTAATGATAACACTAATTGGGCTGATATTGATTTTGGGGGCGTTGGGATGTCAGATTGTAGAGGATGAGACAGGTTCCCATATACGCCTTAACCCTTTTACACATAGCCAGATTGGTGATGCCGCCCAAGCGACTACAGATATATTGGGAATGTTGTCACTCTTTATACCCGCTTTAGCCCCTATAGCTACTGCTGGGGCCGCCGGTACTTATGTATGGCGGCGTATGGGTAAGGAAGTCACTAAATATAAAACGCCATTAGAGCATACGGTTAGTGTATTGGATGTAGTTAAAGGGAATAAGAAATTATGGAATCAACTTAAACCTTATTTGAAGGGAACTGCTAAGGGTGTTTGGGATAAACCGTCTGCTGCAACAGAATCCACTATTCGTGGAATCATAGATAAAAATGTTGGGGCTGTATAAATGAAAACTAAATTTAAGGTTGGAGATAAGGTAAGAATATTACCTTCTGCTATTGATATTAATGTGGCGGAAAGCGAGGTAGGGGCAATGGGAAAAATAATTACTGTTCGTAACCAAGAAAGTATATGTGTAGATACAGTCACAAAAAAATATTTGTTTTGGGTTGTTAGAGGAAGGGATATAGAACCAGTAATAAAGGTAGGCCAACAATTACAGTTTGATTTTATGAAATAATAGGAGTAGTTATACATTATGAAAGACACGGCATCAAACACCATATTTAATATCTACTTACTATACCCTACTAACAGGGATGATGAGGGGAACTTTTATAGGATGTTAAAAACCCATACTAATATAGGTGTAGAGATTATGGCATATCTAATAGATTGGGAGAAGATGGATTACATTAATGATAATACATCCTTCCCAAAGAGTCGTCTGTATGTACCTGCAGACCACGAACTATTTATACAGTATGCTTATAAAGACCGCCTTTTAGCGAAGGAAGATATAAGTTTTATAAACTGTAAGATTATTAAAGAATCCGATTTGTTAATATTGTTTGGGTCTAACGGGAGTTATTCTAATATTGCTACGGAGTTACATTTTGTAAAGCAGGAAGGCATACCTATTTATACTATGCCGGATTTATCGCCTATGGCTATTGAGAGTTTGAACCTTGCAATTAAATTAATTATACGAGCGGAACAATAACAGAGATTGTTAACGAATAACGACAATTCGGAGGATTAATATGAAATGGATAAGTGTAATGGAGGGGAAACCAACTGGATGTTGGGATAAGTTTCATCCAGATTTCTCAGAAGAGGTATTAGTCGCAAATTCTTGCTGTGTAACTGTAGCTTATTATAACAGGAATATTGGTGTTTGGTACACAGGTGAGCCTACTCAAAACGAAAAGTATAAGTACTTAAATTGGATAGACAAAATTACTCACTGGATGCCATTACCTAAGAATCCACATAAAGGAGATACTAAATGAAATGGGAAAATCGCCATAACTTACCTGATAGGGTAATTAGAGTTTTGAAAGGAAAGTATAAAGATAGAAAACCAGAGTTAAATAGATTATCTATTACTGATTTAATAGACGACCCACTACCTCGTATATTATTCATCAATCATTGGGATGATATAGTACAGGACTACTCTGACCTAATTACTATGGTACAGGGAATATCCTTACACAGTAGATATGAGAAATGTGCAACTGATGATGAAGATGCTGAAAGAAAGTTCGAGGATGTAGTTGATGGTATAATAGTAGTTGGTAAAGCAGATATGTCGTGGGCACAGACGGTACTTGAGCTAAAACAAACTGGTGTGTATGGCCCGAAGTATCGTATTCCTAAATGGACTAAACAGATGAACTGCTATGCTTGGCAAAGGAGGATACGTAAATTTGGGGGAGTGACTACACCAGAAGTAGTAAACGAACTGTTAGTAGATATATGGTACAGGGATTGGAAACAGGGTAACATTCATTGGAAGGATTATCCGTTGATACCATACGAGTGTATCCGCTTAAACTTGTGGGACTTTGAAACACAAGATAAATATATACATAGTCAAGTACAGAAGCATTTAGCTCATCCTGTATTTGATAACCCCAATCAGTATGAGAAGCCTTGTAGTGATAAACAGAGAGGTATTAGGTGGGAGGCTTATAAAGGGAAGAACAAGACCCCAACTAAGGTAGGAGATACCTACGATGAGGTAAATAAATATTGTATTGGTTGGAACTTAGGTGGGAAGAAAGACAGTTTTAAGATTGTTCAGAGCGAACCTATTTTCTGTATTAGGTACTGTCGCAGTAGAAGTATATGTCCGTTTGTAAAAGGGGAATAAGATGAAATGTAAACGATGTGGATTATGGATATTAGATAAAAATTTAGAGGTATGCCCAAACTGTGCAAATCTACTTAAAAAGGAAGAGGAATAAAATGACAAGAAAAAGAGTAAAGTGTGCAAATTGTGGAATGATACACGATGTTTATGTTGGTACTTGTTTCATACAATCATGTCCAAGTTGCGGGAGCAATGCTTATGATGCTATAGAAAAGAAACCATGCTACCAAGAGCGAGAAGATTGGAAATAAGGGGAATAAAATGAAGTATGTAATTGACCACTCAAAAACATCTGGTAACGAGTACGAATTAGATGCTTGTTTCCATTGGGATTATTGGGCACTACCCGCTTGTGTATATTGGTGGACACACGCAGACGGATTATATAATTCTTGCTTGGATATATCCGTTCATATACTATGTTTTAGTTTTCATTTTGAGTGGTGGAAGTGGGGTAAGGAATGGGAAATAAAATGAAAGACCCAAAGAGAATTGATGAGATGCTTAAATTAATATCTGAGATATGGCATAAACATCCTGATATGAGGTTGTTACAACTATTACTAAATGTGTGTTTATCTGATACAGATTTTTATTACACGGGAGATAGTTCATTGGAACAGTGGTTACACGACCATTATGATAATATATAAAGAGAAAGGAAATAGTATGAAGAATTTACCGCAGATTATGAAAGGGCTAACAAACATAAAGTTAGCTAACTCACAACAGTTACATTGGCTACTGACACACAAGTGTAGCCATAGACATAATTATGTCCGGCATTTTAACTGTTTGATAAAAGATTATAATATTAAAGAGAGAGTAGGCTTCCTTGACATTGAAACGAGTAACCTAAAGGCCAACTTTGGTATTGTCTTGTGCTGGTGTATACTTGCTGAGGATGGTATACTGTACCAGGATTGGCTTACTAAGAAGGATGTCCTATCTGGTACAGAGGATAAGAGGGTGATTAGTACCTGTATAGATACTATGGAAACTTTCGATAGGGTAGTAGGACATTACAGCACTTACTTTGATATTCCCTTCTTGAGAACCCGTGCTCTTATACACGGAATACCGTACCCTGAGTTTGGTACCCTTCTGCATACTGATGTATGGCGTATGGCCAAGACCAAACTATGTCTGCACTCTAACAGACAGGATGTAATAGCTGAGTCCCTACAGGGTAAAACGGTTAAGACCCGTATATCTCATCCTGCCTGGCGTAAGGCTATGATGGGGGATGAGGTTGCTTGTGCTGAGGTGGTTGACCATTGCAATAAAGATGTGGTGGATTTGAAGAAAAATTATGAGGCACTGTTGCCGTATTGCAGAGTTACCAAGAGTTCTATTTAGGAGATTAATTATGAAAGAATTTGAGAAGTGGTATATAGAAGAAAGAAAAAGACGTTCTGGTGCACCTATGTATAGTGCCGATTATAGAACAGGTTGGAAAGCAGCTATGGAACAAGTCCTCCTGTGGGGAAGTGATGATGACACCTTATTTAATAAGATAAAAGATGAAATATATGGAGAGTAAAATGATTGAGTTTAGAAAACAGTACCAAAACGAACCAGTAGATTTTCACCTGTGGTCACAGGATAAGATTGCAGAGTTTTGGTGGAAAAAAGCATTGGAGTGGGTATTAAAAAACAGATTACCATATTATGATTTAGAGGATAAGAAAGTTGTGGCTACAGATTCAGATATTATATATAAAGAATTAGAGGAGTAGTATTATGTCAAGAAACTGGAACGACTTTTGCTTGTATTGTGTTGGCAATAAAGTCAAAGATATTCGTGAGTGTGAGGACAGGGCTTGCCCTTTCTATTCATTTCGTCACGGTGGGTTAGAGCCAGAAGTAGAGAAGGAAATATGTCAGAAAATAGTTACAGAAGTTTTAACCAGAGGAGATTAATATGACAGAAGAAGAATACAAAGATTTTGATTACACTAAGTTTGTAGATTGCCTTAGAGCAACTACCCCAGATACATTATCAGGAGAGAGTCTATCGGGGGGTATTCTACATTCTGCTGTTGGTATGTCCAGTGAAACGGGGGAAATACTTGGTCATATTAAAAAGGTTATATGGCAAGGGCACTGTATAAATTGTAACTATATTATTAAAGAACTTGGAGATATACTATATTACTTTACTTCTATGTGTAATTTAATTGGTACTAATATAGATGAAGTACGTAAACAAAATATAGAGAAACTTACCAAGCGTTATCCAGAGGGTGTATTTGATAAAGAGAGGAGTATAAATAGAAATGAGTAACGGAATAATAGTTGACGGCAAAATACAGTGTGGGTTTCCTGAACGTGGAAAAGCTTTGAGCAAAGATACAAACCCTAAAGATATAATAGGTATAAAGAAAGCTCCTCTATCTACCTTATCTTGTCCTGTGTTATATGAAATGGGATTGGGTATGTTAGAGGGGGCAAGAAAATATGGGCGGCATAATTATAGAGCAATGGGGGTTAGTGCTACTGTGTATTATGATGCTACCCTTCGTCATATTATGGGTTGGTGGGAAGGAGAGGATATAGACCCCGATAGTGGGTTGAACCATATTACAAAAGCTTTAACAGCTTTGATGGTACTCCGTGACTCAATGCTGATGGGTAATTGGGTAGATGATAGACCAATACGAAACCCTATTAATATGGAGAAGTTAAATGAAAAGGCCGCCGCTATAATTGAGAAGTATCCTAATTGTGTTAAACCGTTTTTAGAAATAGATAAGGAGAAGAAAAATGAGTAAGATTAGAGCATATATGAGCCACAGCATCAGAGGTAAATTTGGTGACGGGGCTACAGAAGCACAAATGCAAGCTAATAACCAAAAAGCTATCAAGTTTGGCAGGTTACTCGCTAAAGAGTTTTCTAATGTAGATTTCTATGTACCAGGAGAACACGATGAGTTTGTACTTATCGCATATCGTTGGGGTGTTTTAACAGAGAAACAGATTCTTGATATTGATTGTGAAATTGTATCTCGATGTAATTTTCTTGTTGTATTTGCCCCCGATGATTATATATCTAAGGGTATGCAGATAGAAGTAGACCACTGTGTATTTAATAATATTCCTGTAATTGCTGCTGTAGATGGGGACGATAAAGAATACTTTACCCGAATATGTTATGGGATTAACTGTCACTTAACAAGTATGCTGAGGTAAAAAAGATGAAAACATTACTTAACACAAAATATATTAAAATAGTTATTGATTGGGAATCGTGGGCTTTGCCTCTATTTGTTGATTGGAGGCACAATAATATAACACGACCTTACTACGTAAGTTTCTTATGTTTACATTTTGAAGTAGGGGTAGACCCATATAGTGATATAGAATTATGAGGTAAGAAGATGAATTTATTAAAATTGTTATTGTGTTTTTTATGTGTTCCTTGTTTTATTATCTTAGCGGCTGTGGTAGTCATATTAGGTATACGTTATTTTTATATCACACTTCCTATTTGTGCGATGTTGTTCTGGGTTTGGATAGCCAAAGGTCTTTATGATGATTGGTTTTAGGTCAATGAAAACCTCTGTAATAAAAACCCCTAATGACTTCAAGGATTGGATGATTAATTGTAAAGACATCTTCTCACTGGACACAGAGTGTACGTCTTTGAACTGGTTAGACCTTGAGATAATAGGTTTCTCTTTGTGTGATGGTACTCAAGCGTGTTATGTGGATATACACAGGAAATATAAGAAGGAGTTACTAATGATTCTTGACTTCTACTTATCAGAGGCGAAGATGGTGATTATGCACAACGCAAGTTTTGATTGTATGGTATTATTAAAAGAGGGGATAGAGATATGAAATTAAATAGTATATATTGTGGTGATTGCATAGATGTGATGGGACAATGGGATGATAATATAATTGACTTGACTGTGACATCCCCACCATACGATAATCTCCGTGATTATAAGGGATTCAAATTTGATTTTCTTGGTGTGGCTTCCCAACTATGGAGAATTACAAAACCAGGGGGTGTTGTTGTGTGGGTTGTTGGTGACGCTACAATAAAAGGAAGTGAAACTTGTAGTTCTTTTAAGCAGGCTATTTGTTTCACAGATTATGGTTTTAGACTACACGATACTATGATATATGCAAAGAATAATTATTTGCCAGGTCAAATAAAACATAAAAGATACGCAAGTGGCTTTGAATATATGTTCGTATTCAGCAAAGACCAACCTAAAACATTTATCCCCATAAAAGAAAAAAGTATTTGGGGTGGTCTTAAAACTGGAAGGACGTTTCGGAAAAGAAATGGACAAACAGAAAAAAGAAATTCAATAGTTAAAGAAGAAAAAATCATATCAAATATATGGTTTTATAATGTTGGATATATGAAACATACATTAGATAAATTTGCATATAAACACCCTGCTATGTTCCCTGAAAAATTAGCACATGACCATATTGTTAGTTGGAGCAATGAAGGAGATATAGTTTTAGACCCAATGTGCGGTAGTGGTACTACACTTAAAGAAGCAGTAAAGTTAAATAGACAATTTATTGGTATAGATACATCAGCAGAATATTGTAGTATTTCTCAAGAAAGAATAAATAATATAAATGCCTAAAATCTTCGACACATTGACTTCATCACACTTGCTCAATGAGAACCTTCCTGAGAATGGATTGAAGTATCTTGCAGAACACGAGTTGGGTATACCTAAAGAACAGATAAAAAAGTATACCGAAGTGATACCAGGGACGGAGGAGTTCTTTGAGTATGGGATGAATGATGCGATATGGACTTACCAACTATATAAAAAGTATAGCCCACAAATAGAAAAAGAGGGGCTGCACCATCTTGCATACGACATTGAGTTCCCCTTTCAGAAAGCGTTGATGTACCTTGCAATCAATGGTATAGCCGCAGACATAAGTGCTGCTCAGACAATGAGATATGAAGTACAGCATTTATTTTACGAGATAGAAAATGAGCTATTAAATATATTCGGTGGCAAATATGTCACTAGCATTACACCCCGTAGTAGAGTGGTGTCTTGTACTCCGAGTATAAACTTTAATAGTTCCCAACAGGTAGTTCCCCTAATAGAAGAGTTAGGTTTTGAAATATATGAAAGAAGTAAAAAGGAGAAGAAGAAGTCTTGGAACAAACAAAGTAAGAATAGATTAAAGGGAAAGCATTATGCAATAGACCTGCTAATAAAACTTGGTAAAGTCGAGAAATTAGTTAATGGGTTCCTACGGCCATTTGAATCTTTTGTTGAGCGTGACGGTCGAATCAGACCATCCTTCCATAATACCGTCTGCGTGACGGGTCGCCTCTCTTGTAGTAAACCTAATATAGAGCAGTTGCCAAAGCAGAACAATATCGCCAATATCAGAAATCTGTTCATAGTTGAGCCAGGTAATGTGTTGATAGTAGCAGATTACTCTGGTCAAGAAGTAAGGATAATGGCTCAGGAGAGTGGTGACTCTAACCTAAAGAGTGCACTACGAAAAGGGTATGATGTCCATTTAGCTACGGCAAATGAGATACACGGATTAAATATACCTACTCTTGGTCTAACTGATAAGACCCCCGAACATAAGGCAGCAAAGACAAAGCACAATAAATTACGTGATGATTGTAAGTGTGTAGTATTTGGTACAGCTTATGGAAAAAGTAGTTTTGGGTTCTCTAAGGATTTTAATTGTAGTGAAGAAGAAGCCCAAAAATTCATTGATAAATTTTTCAAAACATACCCAGGGCTTAGACGAGCTATTGAGAAAACCAGAGAGGAAGTATACAAGTACGGGTATGTTACGAATATGTCAGGGCGTAGAAGAAGATTCCCTGACTTCCATAAGTTAAACAAGTGGGGTAAAGAGAGATGCTACCGCCAAGCTTTCAACATGAAAATACAAAGCTACGGAGCGGATGTCGTTAAGAAAGCCGCTTCTGATATTGTTAAAGATATTAATTTGAAAATAATCAATTTAGTGCACGATGAAATTGTCATAGAGTGTAAGAAAGAATATGTAGAAGAGGGGATAAGGTATATTCGTGAGTGTATGGTTAAAGCACTTCCAATATTTATACCCTGGGATATTGATATAGGATATGGAGTTCGTTATGGCGAAGCTAAATAAACCAATACATTTAATAATAATGAGTAATTGTGTCTGTAGGGCTGTATGTGATTGGGGTGTGAGTGTTATACCTGTTGATAAAAATATTATTAAAAGACGTGTGAGTAGTTACTATTCTCTTGGTATATTTAACCCCAAGAAAGTTATTTGCAAACGATGTCTGAAACACTCCGATTATAAAACAGCAATGGATAAAGTAAACAACCCGTTGTTCTATTGGAAAGAAGGTGTATAATGCCTGATTCTGATAATTATATTTATACAGATTCAGACCCTACAAGTGGAAGTTGGGGGGTATTCTATGCCTACTTTTTCTTCTGTGCTTATACGACAAATGTGGGAGGAACACCAACAAGAGTGTGATAGACAAGACCGTATAATTGAAGCACAGATGCAAGCAGAGGAAGAGTTAAGAGAAGATAGAAGGAAGTACCCTTTGTTTTACTGGAAGGAGCTAACAAGTGGAAACCCTTAAAAGCTTTCTGGTACTAATCCTCACAATCTGGGTTGTGTACAGGGTATTCCTATTAACTAAAAATATAGTAAACGGATGGGGTAAAAAGGGGGGTATATAATGTGTTTATTTGATGTACATACAGATAAGATTGTTAAACTTAAAGCTGAGAACAAAGAACTTGAGGAATTACTTGGTGAGCTTTATGATGAGGTATCTTATGAGTGGGGAGGTGAGTGGGTAATAGAAAATAAAAATTTACAGAAAAAAATTAAACAAGTTTTGGGGAATAAATAAATGAAACTACCAGAAAACCCAACTAAAAAAGTACGAAATATAATTGCTGCTGTTCTTCAATGCCCAGGATATAAGATAAATGAAAATGAAAAGGATTTATATGAAATTAAAAAACTATGTGATTGTTTGGATACAGTTATAGCAACAATGAAACTCCACGCAGGGGATTGTTGTAGTTTGAATACTGAGGTTGAGTTGTTTAGAGGTCATTGGGAGGATGAAGGAGAAGAGAATAAACGATTGAATAAAATAATCAGTGACATTGAAGATTGGGGAATTGTTAGTTGCGATGAGCCACTACTAAAACTAATCAAAGCGTTGAAAGCTGGGGAGGGAAGATGAAAACCAATGTTTCAGAGAAACAAGCGTCTGCTTCGCAGACTAAATTAATAAATTACAGAACATATAATTTAGATAAATCTAAGATTACCCCTATTGATAGGAGGAGTATCTTTGGTAATCATTTTATAATAGGTAAGCACGGTAATCGAGAAGAAGTTATTGAATTATATAGACAAGACTTTAGAATAAGAATACGTACTGACCCAGACTTTAAGAAAAGAGTACGGGAACTTATGGGTAAAACTCTTGGATGCTGGTGTACACCACTACCGTGTCACGGGGATGTTATTATAGAATACTTGGAGGGTTTAGAATGAAACTTGCAATAGTAGGTAGCAGAACATTTAACGATTATGGATTATTAGGAGAAACAATTTGGCAACATTTTTCGATTTGTAAGGATAAACTTGAAATAGTTTCTGGTGGGGCAAAAGGTGCTGATTCTTTTGGTGCAGATTTTGCTGAAAATTGGAATTTGAGATGTACTGTGTATCCACCAGAGTGGGACAAATATGGTAAGCCAGCAGGATTCATCCGCAACCAAACGATAGTTGACAACTGTGATATGGTGTTGGCTTTCTGGGATGGCAGGTCTAAAGGTACTCAAGATACTATTAATAAGGCCAAGAAAGCAAAGAAACCTACGTTTATAGTATATTTTTAGAAAGGGTTTAGAATGAAAAAGAAAAGAAAAATAAACTGGGACAGTACTGATGAAACTACACCTTTAGTCGTATATGTTATTCTATTCTTTTGGTTATTATACTTTGTGAGTTTTGCATACCTTATGTTAAGTTAAATGACTTTAATTAAGGCGATAGCAAGAGTTATGATGGCACTTAAAGCAATACCACAGGCTAATATAGTATATCTAAAATGGTGGACATCGTGATTATTACACCACTTATCTATTCGTTCAACTCTCTCATCAAGGCGTATAAGTAATTCATCTTGTTCTTTAACGTCCACGTGTCTCCCTCCTTAGTATTCCCAATGCTTTATTCTTTGCTAATTTAACAATCAACTGTACCCGTGCAACCCGTCTCTTATCCTCTACACCAGTAAAATCTATTTTAGACAACCTCTTATCAATATCCTCCGCAACCAATTCCTGATACCTGTTATACCGCCTATCATTAAGATACCAATTCTTAGGCCACCTACTTACCCTTAAACTTATATCATCTACATACTGACGGTTTAACTCAGATATAGTATCCTTGATTCGCTTCTCAGCCCTTAGCTCTTCTTCCTCACTCTTTTCACGATAAGATGGTTTACCTACTTTCTCCTTCCTTACTCTTTCAGACAAAACAGCAAACTGTGTTTTATGGTCAGACCGCAATCTATTCTGTTCAGATATAGATAACTCATCCCAATCCTTACTGTGCTTTGTTTGTGATACAATATCTCTAAACTTAGAACGAGTAGCCGTTGCGTGAACAGGATATGTGGATACACCTACAGATGTAGTAGTCATTACCATAGTAGCCAAACTCTCCCACAAACCATCAGCCATACCAGTTTCAATGGTGGCCTCAAGAATTTCTGGGCTTAATGCACGAATCGTTGCCTCAAGTCTGGGGATAGGTTCACCTAACCAATTTTTACCAGTAAGCATAGTATTAGAATACCCTAACGCAGCCGTCTCACGTGTTGTAAAGTACTGTTTCGCTGTTTCACCAGCAGACGGTATTCGCTTACCAGCAAATTCTGTAACTACTTCACCAGTAACTTTTTCTCTACCATACATATAAGTTGAAACACCTATACGGGCAATCGTTCTATAAAATGGGGCATCTCCACCACCAGGGTCAAATACAGTATCTCCATATCTTATCTTACCCCAATTACCGTCTAATACATTAAGTTCACCATTTACATCAGGCTCTTCCTCTGGATTTTGTAATCTCATCTGATGCCCGATTATGGCTGGTATGGCCGTAAGTGCAAATATACTGGCTATATTGGAAGCAATGACCCCCGCTGCATACTTTCTACTCCCTTTGTTAAATATCATTGCTTTTATAGATAATGGCCTACCCACTGTCATAGATGGGGAGAATAAAATATAATTAGCTGCTTGCTTTAATCGGCGAAGTCCTTTATATTGGTCTTTATATGTATCTGCTGGGACTCTAAGAATCTTCATAAAAGTATTATGTGTTTTAGCCCTATTTTTTAACCATAGTTTTTGTTGGGCTGGGGTAAGATTAAGGTTGCGTACTTGCTTCATAGAGTTATCATATAAACCCTTTTGCATATTATTGATACCGGCTACTGCACCACGCTCACCAGCAGCAAGTAATCTACCCCAACCCCTTAAACTTTTACCTATGGTTTTATCAAGTTTGGGGGACTTGAATTTAATGGTAATTAATCTTTCTGTAAGTCCCAAACTATAGTATTCCAATCGCTTAGAAGAATAACCAGCTTCGCCTACATAATTATACCCAATCTTCTCAGAATGAGCGTAGCCTTCACTATTCCTAACTTGTGTATACATTCGTTCTGCATATTTATTCTGAACCATTGCCCTTGCATTTACCCAAGATGATTGTAAGTAAAGAATGGGATGCCTAGCAGCCAAACTCCTTCCCTGTCTAAACATCTGAATATCTAACCCAAACTTAGATTTGAAAGCCTGTATGACTAATGCCGGTAATTCCCAACTGCTAAATTGCCGTTTCTTAATTAACTCACCAAATAATTTCTTTGTAGCATCTCTACCGAATATAGGCTCAAGTAATCCAAACTCATAATTAGTAGGTATTTTACCTTCTGTCATTTTCAAGATAGCATTTGCTGCACCCCCGTGTTGCATCTCTAACCCTGCCCCATAAACTTCATCTATTTTTCTGCCATATACGTCTCTTTGTGCCTCAGATAGTTTCAAGGGTTCTATTTCAGGGTTCTTGGCCTTTAGTCCCTTGCCTGCTTTAATTGCCCTTACTCCCGCCGTTAATCGTGGTACACCTTCTGCTCTTAATCGTTTATAAGATTCTTTGGCTATACCTGCTTGTCGTTGATGGAGCTTATGTACTGCTACCTTACGCACAGTTACATTTAGCAACTTGGCTTTATCAGACCAGGCGATGATTGCTTTATTAGAAGTTTCTATAGTTACAGGTTTAAGACTTTTTATTTTCTGAAAGATTAATGCCTCTGCACGATAGGCCATTTCCTCTGTAGGTAATTTCATATACTCTTCTTTGGAAAGTTTCCGCAGAAAATCATTAATTTGTTTACTTGACTTCCCGTGTAAATTATATTGGATTTTTACTAAATTCCATATTTCTCCCCACTTACCCCTTTTTAATTGATGGGCATGTATTATTTCGTGAATAAGTATTTTAGCGGCTTTGGTAGGGTTGGTTGCATAGTTAGGATTAACATATACTATATTAGTTTCAGCATTAAACCAACCACTCGAAGGTCGAGAACTACTAAATTTAATTTCCGCTGGAATATCAAATAGTTTTGGATATTTAGTTAATAACAAATTTACAATTCTATCATCCTTTATACCTTCTGACAAAACCTTATAATGTTTGGCCTCTTCTGGTGTATACTTTCTCACCCTTGTTGTGGCTATAGCCTTAACAATCTTTGGACTACGTTTTCTTATAAGCCCTTTAATAACTTTTGGTGTTCTCAGGGCAACTGGTAACGCAGCAGCAATACCCACCTGAGTATAATCTATCTCACCAGTATCTATCTTCTGTTCTAACGCAGATACACTTGCTAACGCAGCAGATTCAGCAGCTAACCTACCAGCCTTTGCTGGCAACGTAACACCTTTTATTACCTTACCAGGAGCGGTAAAAGCACCATACATCAATGCACCAGTTCCAGGTGTACCACCGGACATAAGATTCTGCATCTCCCAGACTACTGATTCAGAAGTACCAACAGGTGCAATCTTTTTAAGTACAGCAAGTTCAGTAACAAACTGCCCTATATTTGCACCTATATCGACTATCTTTTCACCCAAACCCTCTGGCGGGTCAATCATAAGTGCAGGTACTTTACCTTGAACCTTCTTCCACTTCTTTATTAAGTCGGCCTCCAACTCTTTTGGCGACATATCTAAACCTAACACCCTACTGTATATACGAGATAATCCTTTAATAACAAACCTGTTGGGTATACCTTCGGGACTAACAATCTTCTTAGCTATATTAGGTACTATATTAATAGCCTGCTTTAGCCCCCGTAAACCCAAACCACCGCCTATACCCTCCGTAGGCATTTCTCCCCATCTACCTATTCCTGCCCCTGACGGTCGCTGTAGTGGACGTTCTCCCTCCGATGATACCAACGGGCTACCCTCCCACCATTTATCGCCCTCTGTGGCATTTGATTCTGATGATATTCTATATTGCTTCCACCAATTAGCCATATTATCTAATCCTTATAGTACCATCTGGGGCTTTGAAACGAGTACCTTTTGGTAGGGCGTTAGCTTCTGCTAATGTAGAAGGCTCAGGTAATCCTGTTGTCTCTTCTGTCCCTGACAGTTGATTTTCTGGTTGTACTCGAACCCCTATATCCAACTGTTTATCGCCCAAAGGAAGTTCTGTTTCCCCTCTACTCGCAGATTCAATCCAAGTATCAATCTCATCTTCCTCAAGTAGTATTCCACGTGATTCCAAGACCTGCATAGCTATACTTCTATTAGCACGTAACCAATTTGGGTCTAAGTGGATAGGAATAGTACCTGTTCTACCCTCTATAACATCCCGCCTTTTGGCTTCTGCAAACTGCCGCTCTGTTGTACCCTCATAATCTTCACCAAAATACTCCTCCCAATATGGGGGTATACCAAATTGTTCATCCCCTTTCTGTTGTCGTGTAATTTCACTAACAGAAATATTCATACCTTGTCTGGCCAAATCATTCTTGAGTCGATAGGGTTCAGCATCTTTCTCTGTCATTCGACCCGACTGAACTTCCTTGTCTAATTGTGTATCTACATTATCGTAACTATCTAATTTGCGTTGACGTAACTGCTCCTCACGCTGAAAGTCTATCTGGGAGCGGAGTTCCATTTTATCCACTTCCCACATTCTTGCTCGCTGTTGCATCTCTAAATCTAAAGCCATATCCTGTTGCTTTAGATTAGTGCGGTAGTCTATCTCCATTTGTGCTGCTTTCAACTTGGCGTCAAGTTCTGCCTTTTGTTGTGCAGCACGAACTTCACCAGATATTTGAGCAGCCGTTAATAAGGTAGCAGGTTCGCCATGTTTTATTTTAATTCCGATATTACACCGCCCTTCCTATTGGTAGTTCATATATTCTTGGCATTTTGTCTCCTACACCTATACTATCTGTTAAATTTACACAACTTCAATTATGTTCCTAATTTTATAGATTGGTCTGCCGTATCAACCCATAGTTCATCCGTACCTGCTCCTGCTGCTCCTTGATTTGCTCCGGATTTAAGATTGTAAAGAAAAGACCCATCAGCATAGAGTTTCATCCGAGCAGCACCCAAAACAGTGAATTGAAAGAAATCAACATCTACACCCCCTGCTTTATGTGTATAAGATAGATTCCCTTGCCCATTAAAGTCATCAGAAAATTGGATACCACCTTCCGTATTATCCCCTGTACCAACACGAAGATTTATATATGTAGTATCAGTACTATCAACAATAAGGACAGCCTCTACCCCTGGAGCAGCCGCACCCGTTGCAGCCGTACCCACTATATGCATAGAAGCTAAAGGAACTGATATACCCAAACCAACCTTACATCCCGTGATTTCAAGAAAATCATTGGTATCATCGAATGTAAGAAGCGGCCCCGCTGCTTGGCCGATTGTTCCGCCATCAGCTACTATAAGTCCAGCGAATGTCGGAGTAGCCGATGTTTGTATATCTTGAACAGTGTTTAGTGTTACGAAGTTACCACCATCAGCATAACTTAATGAAGTGCCTGTTCTCAACACTCCATCACTATTTGCCGCACCTATATATCCGGCTGTAGCAGCAGCGTCTATTTTGACTTTTTCATCA
>LAZR01000351.1_pt1 | contig 41202 bp, 43 predicted proteins | sample 329461 | NCBI WGS metagenome assembly LAZR01 (sample SAMN03002196, study PRJNA259156) | marine sediment metagenome | biome: sea floor; feature: Hydrothermal impacted sediments; material: marine sediment; isolation source: Loki non-amplified sample from Loki's castle hydrothermal vent sediment ...
AAAAGAGTATAACTATCGGGGATTCTTCTTTTATTACGACATCTAATATGAGATAGTTTTTATTTCTTAAAAAAAGGTAAAAAATTATTTTAGATTCTAATTAAAATTTGGTCTTTTTTTTTGCCAATAATCTATACCATCATCAGGAAAAGAATTGTTATCTGCTGGATGATATCCTTTCATGACATTCAACATTAAAGCAGCATCTTTTACATAGTTTACAATCGGGCCGTAATGATCCATTGAAGTAAAATGTATACCAATACGGGGATAACTTGGAATACGACCATATGTAGTTTTCAGACCATATACACCGCAACAACTACTGGGGACTCTAATTGACCCACCACCATCAGAACCTAAAGCTAGTGGTCCTAATCCACTGCCAACAGCTGCTGCGGCACCACCACTAGATCCTCCCGAATTTTTTTCGATATCCCAGGGATTTTTGGTTTCTCCAAATAGTTTATTTATTGTTAGAGCTATGTGTCCAAAATCAGGAGTATTAGTCTTTCCCAATATAACACAACCAGCGCTTTTCAGCCTTTGAACAGCAACATCATCTATTTCCGGGATAAAATCTTTGTATAAGATAGACCCATAAGTTGTCTTAATCCCTTTAGTTTGCATCAAATCTTTAATTGAAGTAGGAATACCATGTAAGGGACCTATTTCTTCTCCTTTTCTCACCATCTCATCTGCTTTTTTTGCCATATCTCTTGCGATTTCGAAAGTTGGAGTACAAAATGCATTGATAACAGGATTAACTTTCTCAATTCTTTCGATTATAGCTTCAGTTATCTCTAAAGATGACAATTCCTGAGATTTTATTTTAGCTCCCATTTCGAGTGCTGACATAAAACAAATATCTTCTTTATTCATCTTCAACAGTTACCTTTTAATGATATTGTTAAGATAGAATGTGATACGAGAAAATATAAATAATTGCTTATTTTGGTTAAATACAAGCTAACTTTTGTTATTTGAACTACTGATTTTATGTCATAGAATTATTTAACAGAAAAAATCGAAAATCCTAAATTTCTCCAATTTTTATTAATTATATAATCATTTCAATTTCAAGATAAACAGAGGATAATCATATTTGAAAAGAAAAACCAAATTATCTCAGGATTTAACTTTAAAAAATATTTCAGAATTCTATTTAGAGGAGGATGATTTTTTCGAAGCGAGACGTAAAGGAGTGAGATCTTGGTTAATAAAACATATTTTTTATAAATCCAATAAATATTATCTTAGCTTGTTCATCAGCCTAGGTATATTAGCGTCTTTTATGAATTCTTTTATTTATGTAATAATTGGAAAAGCTATTGAAAGTTTTAACACACCACCCTATCTAATTATTAATTATACTTTAATAGTATTTTTTATAGGGATAACAGCACCAATCGCAGGATTATTTGGAAGGGTGTTTCGTGAAATAGTTGCTCAAAGATTAGAAAGAGATTCTCGTAAAGAGTTTTATGTAAATTTGCTAGGGAAAAGCCAGTCCTTCCATGACAATCAGCGACTTGGAGATATTATGGCTAGGGCTACAAATGATGTTAGATTTTTGAACTTTCTAATATCTCCCGCATTTGCAATGATCTTTTTCGCATTAATAAACCTTATCATTCCAGTTGTTTTAATGGTTTTTAATTATCCTGTTGAACTCATTATAATTCCCATAACATTTAGTATCATTTTTATATTGTATCTTAGGAGATTCTTAAAGAAATTAGCACCTCCAACCTCTGAAAGGAGGATAGCTTTTGGGGAAATGAATACAGTGTTAAATGAATCTCTTAGCGGAATTGAGGTTGTAAAATCCATGGCTCAAGAAAAACAGAGTATAGAAAAATATAAGAATAGTGCTACCAGTTATCGTGATGCAGGCATTAGACAAGGCGATATCCAAGCAAAATATCTTCCCATACTATTCCTTTCATTTACAATTACACTAGGCCTTGTCGTTAGCATATTTTATGTTAATTCAGGTGCCATGGTAATTGGGGATGTTCTTGGTTTTGTTGGTTTACTATTACGTTTAAAGTTTCCTGTGAATGCCTCAATTAGATCTTTTTTAATGCTACAACAAGCAATAATAGGAGCAGATCGGCTCTTGGAAATAATGAATACAGAATCAGAAATTTATGATACTGATGATGCTATTTCTAGAAAGATTGAAGGTAATATCAAATTTGAAAATGTGACGTTTTCTTATCCCGGTACTCAAAATAAAGTTCTAAAAAATATAAATTTTGAAGTTTCACCAGGTCAAACTGTAGCAATTGTTGGTTCCACCGGCTCTGGTAAAACATCTCTCACAAAACTGATTTCACGTTTATATGAAGTTAATAATGGTAGAATTTTAATTGACGGAGTTGATGTTAAAAATTATTCTCTTGATTCTCTTCGAGATCAAATTGCATATATTGAACAAGATATTTTCATTTTTTCTGATTCTATCTCGGACAACATTTCATTTGGTCGTGAGAGTAAACTAGAACAAATAATGGAGGTTGCCAAAGAAGCTCAGGCTCATGAGTTTATTTTAAACTTACCTCAACAATATGACACTGAGGTTGGAGAGAGAGGAGTCCAACTAAGCGGTGGTGAACGTCAACGAATTGCAATTGCACGTGCGTTTCTCTCGGATCCAAAAATCTTGATTTTGGATGATTCTAGTTCCGCTATAGATTCTGAAACTGAAGAAAAAATTCAAGAAGCAATTTTCAAAATTTTACGAGGGAGAACAACATTTATTATAACACATAGGCTCTCACAAATTAGATGGGCAGATTTAATAATAGTTTTAGATCATGGTGAAATTGTGAATCAAGGGTCGCATGATTATTTACTTAAAAACTCAAGAGAATATCAGAAAATTTTCATTAAACGTTTCGATAAAAGTCTGAATGAATTACTAGGAGGTGTCTAATAAAAATGTCTAAATTTTTTGGTCTAGGTGCAGAAGATTATGACAGAATCTACAGTGACAGAGAATTATTCTCAAGAATTTTAAAACTATTTAAACCTCATCGTCGTTCAATGATTATAGTAATTATATTCATTACTCTTTCGTCAGTAACCTACGGATTGATTCCCTATTTGATGAGCTTAATTATTAAACAATTAGAAAGCCCATCAAGTCTATCATTTCTAATATTTTTCATCATTAACTTATTTCTTTTAAATTCACTGGGATTTGTTTTCAATTATGTTAATAGGCGTCAAGGAAATAGAATGGTTTACAGAGTTTGTTATAATTTACGAAGACAAACGAATCTAAGAGTTCTTGAACAAGATTTGTCATTCTTTGATAAATTTCCAACTGGTAAAATAGTTAGTAGAATAAATTCAGATGGACAAAAGTTTGGAGGTTCTGTTACTTTATTTACTGAATTAATTTCTTCTTTCTTGATTTTTTTTATTGTATTAATACCGATGTTATTAGTCAATCCATTATTAACCGGAGTCTTTATGTTAATGGTTCCTATCGTATTTTTATTTGCCGTCTCCTTCCGAAAGGTTGCTAGAAAAAAATCATTATATGGGCAACGATCTTTAGCACAAGTCAATGCATTCGTCCAAGAATCAATGGCAGGAATACAAATAATTAAAAGCTTTCGTCAAGAAAAATCTCAGTTTGCAACCTTTCAAGCAATAAATAATCAATCTTTTAAGGTAAATATGAGTAGAGCATTATTCTTAAACATACTTTTTCCAAGTTTAGATATTTTAATCGCTGTTTTATATGCGTTACTCATATTTTTTGGGGGTAATTTTATAGTCCAAGGTACTTTAGACGCTGGAGATATTTATTTGTTTCTCCAAAGTTCTTTGATATTATTTGAACCTCTACTCCAAATGGCAAGTTTTTGGCCACAATTTCAAGACGGGATGTCAGCTGCAGAGAGAATATTTGCTCTTCAAGATAGTCAATCTTATATCAAACAGGGAGATTATATTACAGAAAAGATAAAAGGGGAAATTGAATTCGATAGTTTAGAATTTGAATATTCATCCAAAAAACCAGTATTCAAAGATTTTAACCTAAAAATCCAACCAGGGGAAACAATCGCAATAGTAGGACACACTGGAGCGGGTAAATCCAGCTTAACAAAGGTATTATTACGATTATATGAATTTCAGTCAGGAGATGTCCGAATAGATGGTCATAGTATACGAGATATTTCATTAAAAGAATACCGACGACAAATTGGATTTATTCCTCAAACTCCATTTCTTTGGGCTGATACTATTGAAAATAATGTTAAGTATGGATCTATTAACGCCACAAGGGAACAAGTAATTTGGGCTATAGAACAAACAGGTGGGATTGAATGGGTCAATCATCTTGATAAGGGATTAGAAACCTATATTTTAGAAAGAGGAAAAGTTTTATCAATGGGACAAAGACAACTAATAGTTTTTGCACGTGTCTTACTTCAAAACCCATCAATCTTAATCTTAGATGAGGCTACAGCTTCAGTAGATCCTTTCACGGAACTCAAAATTCAAGAAGCAATGGAAAAAATAATGAAAGGGAGAACGACAATAATTATCGCCCATAGGCTCACAACAGTAAAAAATGTTGATCGCATAATTGTCATCGAGCACGGAAAGATAGTTGAGGAAGGAAATCATAATAACCTTATGAAAAAAAAGGGGTATTATGCAAGGTTGTATAACACATATTTCAGGCATCAATCCTATGAGTTTTTATCTACTATAAAGAATAAATAGGATTAAAAAAACTGTGATTTAGCAATACTGAACTATTTCCTAATTCCACACATTCAATAAATTTAATTCTTCTAGTTTTTTTTTAAAAAAATTAGATTTTATGTTTTATCTTTGTATTTATTACGAGTTACCCAATCTCAGAACTAAAGCACAAAATACAATGAAGTATATTATTATTCACTAATCCAAATTACGTTTGATCAAGTCAGCAGTGTTATTTAACTCATTTCTATCGGGTTTCTCAGAAAAATATCTTTTTGAAAGTCTTAACCCAAAGCCATCATCTTGATACCTCGGAATAACATGCAAGTGAGTATGGAAAACTTCTTGACCTGCAATCTCTCCATCAGCCAAAAAATAGTTCACTGCTTCACATTTTATCTCTGTTCTTCTCAAAGCCTGATTTATTTTTTGAGCGATAATAAAAATGTGTGAGACAATTTCCTTGGAATAATCGATGACTAATTTGTGGTGTTCCTTTGGGATGATTAATACGTGCCCTGTGTTGACTGGTTGAATATCTAGAATGGCTATACATATTTGATCTTCATGAATTTTGCTAGATGGGATATTATTGCTTATAATTTTACAAAAGATGCAATCTGTCATAGGAATTATCACAATAAGAATATGTTCATTGAATTAAAATATATTAGGAGATTCATAAAATTTGCAAAAAGAAACTTATTTCAAAAAACATTGAAAAATTGGTTGAAACTAATTTAAAAGAACTCATTCAAACAAAAGTTTTTCCCAAAGGATGGAAAATTTCAAAGTTTTACAAATTTCGCTAAAATCTACTATAAGGGATGAAAAATTTTCCTAATTTGACTTGGAGATTAAATTACAAAATCTTAATGTCGACAATAAAAATACTGATTTGTAAACTTAAAAGATATAATTATAAATAAAATTAAAATAAATAAATATATAATTTTAAAAAATAGAAAATTAAACTACATATTGGGTGTTAGGTAAAATGGTCTCTTTTAATGGCTGGATAGATGGGTTAACCGCGACTCTTATTATAATTTCCTCCGTAAGCTTTGGGTTAATCTCATTATATAAATCAGTGAAATTGAAAGCAAAGCTTCTTTCTGTTGCAGGCATCGCAATGATTTTCGTTGGCTTTTTATGGCTTGGTCCAACGGTTGATTTATTTATGGTTTTATCGACAGGTACGAATCTTAATCCAATTCCATTATATTCCTTATTAAGTTATCTTTGGGTTGCTCCCGCTTTAATCTTTGCGATCTATCTCGGGGGTGAACTGATTTTCCCAAAAAGAAAATGGATTTTAGTAGGGATTTTTATAGCTTTAGGTGTAATTTTCGAATACTTCTTATGGTTTCACACAACAGAGTCATTTACATGGAATTTAGCAAATCCAGGTGAGGATTTAATAGATGCAAGTTTTGTTCGGCTTCATCCGACATTTCTAATGGTTGCAGTATTCTTAGTTGCTACCTTAGTCCTCTTAGGGATTGGCTTCTTTATCAAAGCAAAACAAGCAACTGGTGAGCTTAGAAGAAAATTTTTCTATCTTGGGTTTGGTTTTACTCTTTTTGTAGTATGTGGTGCACTAGATTCAATTATTCCCCCCGGGATTACTATAGGGTTTGTAAGAGTAGCGATGGCAACGTTTGCTTTATGGATGTATTTAGGTTTGAAGACTTAAAAAAAGAATAAAGCTGAATATTTAAGATTACTAACTTCTTTTTTCTTTATTATTTTTTATAGAATCTAAAAAAAGGAAAACTAGCATTTCTCCTTTTTAATGAGGTTTATCAAAAAAAATTAAATTTTTTTTAATTGTAATTTAGTCACAATTTCTTTCATATACATTTTCATAAAATACCTTTGGCTTTCACAATAATCTAATTTTTGGTTTTTTGTTAAATCTGGGCAATGTAACAAAACTGAATGAATCTCATTTGAGATGGTTAAGTATTCAGTTATTGAATCACATGTTTCATGTTTCATATCTAGATTTTTTCTTCTTTCAGTCTCCCCAAATTCTTTTTCTTTGAATATAGGAGTACTTTCAACTGAAAATTTTTTTTGATAAATATTTAACGAAGTCAGGAGTAAGTCAGAAATAAAATCAAATGATTCTTTTGAATCTGTGTGCTTGAGCAACTCAGAGACGATGTCTGATATACCACTATCCTCTGTTTTGGGAATAGATTCACTATTCAAAAATTCTGATTTTGTGATATCCCGAATAAAACCTTTAGAAATAATTTATCATCTCAGAGAATATTTCAAGTTGATATATGTTACAGCGATAACATATTTAAAATGAAAGCCTCAATAAATTTAATAAAAATAAGGTACTTATCCGACAAATTTCAAAAGAAAAATCGATCTATCAAATCAGCAGAATTATTTATAAAAAATTGGTGTTTTTATTCAAAGAAAATCATCTCATAAATCTAATGGGTTATCAAATCCATGGTTTTTCAAATATTTTCCATAATTCCATAGACGATAAATACATTTAGCAGCGGCCTCAGCTGATTTGTAAACAATTATCCCATTTTCTCTTGTTTTGGTATAAAATTCATTTATTACATCTATAGTTTCCTTCCATGCTCTAGAAGAGGTATATATACTAACAAGGTTTTTGTTTGAATCTGGTGCAATAGTACTTACGAAATTTTTAACCACATCATCTATATTTAATTTTTTTGAAGTATACCATTCGGGATTATTTGTAATCATTATTGTAGATATATGGGACTCGCTATCAAGAATTTTCATGGTTTTAATCATATTTTCATGGCTTCCATTTGCTCCAAACTCTAGTGGGTTTGATAGATTTGAGTTTACCTCAGGGACAAATTCATTTATCATTTTTTGGGCTTTTTTTGAGATTTTTGGTATTTCAAGACCAAAGGCTTCACATTCATCTGTTAACTCCACTGCGGGACCTCCACCTCCAGTTAAAATAGCAACTCCGAGGTTTTGAGGGATTTTGAAGAGTAAACAGGTTTGGATCATTTCAGTTAGTTCCTTAAAATTATTCACAAGAATTGCTCCAGTTTGATTAGCCATGGCTTTCCATAATTTAATATTTCCTGCCAAACCACCAGTATGGCTCAAAACTGCTCCATGTCCTGCTTTTAATTTACCACCTTTCCATATTATAACTGGTTTTTCTTTAGTAGTTTGCTTTAATAATTTGACAAATTCGTTTCCGTCTCTCTTTAAGTTTTCTACATACATAGATATAACTTTGGTATCTGGATCCGTTCTAAAGTAATTTAATAAATCGACAATATCAATATCGATTTGATTCCCCAGTGAGACTACTTTAGAAAAACTATACCCGTTTACTATTCCAACATGTGAGTGTCTACTCGCTAATCCTCCAGATTGACTTATAAAAGCTACTGGGCCGGTTTCAAGAGGCAGTCGATGAGTAAATGCAAGTCTGCTTTTAGGATTATAGATCCCCATACAATTAGGTCCTAGAATTCTGATATGACTCTTACGAGCCTTCTCTATAAGTTGTCGTTCAAGTTTCTTTCCTTCCTCACTAAGTTCTGAAAAACCGCTAGAAAAGATGTGAACAAAGAGTACCCCCTTTTGTCCTAACTCATCAACTATTTGTGGTGTGAATCTTGCGGGAACTGCAATAATTCCAAGGTCGATTGGTGGATCATCCGGTAAAGAGGAAATCGAACCATAAATTTTATAACCTTGAATTTCTTCCCCTTCATACTTTGGGTTAACAGGATAAACAGCTCCAGGATATTCATATTCCTTGAGAAGCTCTAGATAATGGCTTCCCCCCCAACCCCTTTTTGTACTGACACCAACTACGATTATTGCGCGTGGATTAAATAATCGTTCAAAGGGAATGTTGTTTCTTTCAAATGGGACATTCTTCGTTTTAATTTCTAATGTTGATAAGCTAAGTTTATTCTGTTTCTCACTTGTAGTTATATTAAGTCACCAAAAATTAGAAAGTCTAATTTTAATATGGTTAAATAATGTATATGTAAAAAATTTAAGTAAAAAAATATAGAAATGTGGAATTTAATTTTGAATTTACTACGCGGGTAAGTTTATAGCTTAGAACCACAATTTGGGCAAAACTCACCACTTGCCTCTAATTTATGACCACAATAAACACAATAGTTCTTATCTTCTGTTGGTAAAGGGGATTGTAATTTTTTTGCAGGTGCAATATACTCATTTGCTTGTTTATATATAATTTTTTGTCCTAAAATAATCTGTCCGGTTTCAGGACTAAAGCTATATTGAACTACGCCCTTATTTCGCAAATCTACTAAAACACGTAGTATATCTTTTGGTCTCATTCCGATTTCTAAGGCGATATGTTCAAGTTTGTGAGTTCCTTCGAAATTCCTATTTGCTAGTGCATTTTTAACTAGACTTTTCTATTTTGAGTTTCTATACAACTGTTGGAAACCCCCAAGAAAGATAAAAAATGCGGGAATGAAGAGTCAATAACCCCAGTCTCCCAATCCGATGAAATCGAAAGGGAACGCTCGAAAGACCAGTGATAAACAAGCAAAAAATAGAAATATTATTCCAGTAACTAAAGTGCCAAGTGCTGTTTCATAAGATTCTTTATTATAATATCTATCTTTGTATTTCTCACTCAATTATATCAACTTTTTAATTAGAATTTATTATCATTAAGTAATTGCAGTTTGTTTAAATATTTTTAATAGCCCAATAATTAATGTGTGTGTTTTCGTAAAAAAAAGTTTGAAGAATAGGTTAATTCAATTTTTTTAACCATCTAGCATCCTTTCTTAATTGCTCATAGACTTCTATATTTCCAAAATCTCCTCTGAATTGATCTTTCTTCATTTTAATGACTCTAACTTTCCACCTTTTGTCTTGAATGCCCAATTTTATTGAGCCTGTTAGTTCTATTTCATTTCTATTTGATAGTTTTACCTTCCTCAAAACTTCGAAAATTTCTCTATGAAAAATAAATACACCACAGTTGTTTAGGTTAGATCCCGATTTACCATGGGCTGGTTTTTCTATAATGTCTACACAATAACCATCTTTGCTAAAAATTGCCCCACCTTTGTGTGGATCATCAGTATAATTTGCCAAAAGAATAAAATGTTGATTGTTGTTAAGGTAAGTTTCATAGATTCTCTTGTACATATTATATGGAACTAATATATCCCCCCAAGTTAGAAAAAAATGGTTATTAGTTATTAAATCTTCACAGAGAAGTGCTGCCGCTCCTGTTCCGTTTGCTTTCTTTTGAGTGACATATTCAATTTTGATTCCCCATTTACTTCCATTCTTAAAGTAGTTTTTAACTTGTTCTTTAAGATAACCTACCACCAAAATAATATTTTCAAAACCAGCAAATATAAGCCCATTTATAATATACTCTAACAAGGGCTTTCCAAATAAGGGAATCATTGCTTTTTGGTATGTGTCAGTATACGGCTTCAAACGAGTCCCCCTTCCAGCACACAAAATAATAGCCTTCATTAAAATTCACTACATTGCTTATTCATTTTTGTAACAAAAACAGAATTTACAATTAAATAATTTATAGAAAATATTATAATACTAGGATATTACATTTTTTTTTCTCTTACTATATTATTTGTATTTGTAAAGGTTTTTTTCATAATTTCTAAAGTTATCTACATAGCATTCTTAATTAAATAAACTGTATTCTCTTGAGATTGATGATTTCAGACATTCTTATAATTAAAGACGGATTACCACTAATTTCTGCAAATCTTACTAATTCTAAAAATATTTTTTCTCAAGAAGATAATCTTCTTATGATATCTGGTTTTTTTTCTGCTTTAAATTCATTTTCAGACTCATTTGAGGAGTTAGGGTCAATAAGCGAATTAAAACTCTCCAAAAATGATTTAAAATTATCTTTCTTAAAAGAACCAACTATACCAAGTTTAATTTATCTCGCATCTTTTGATGGAAAAACGGAAACTATTAGTGTAATGAGATTTTTAAGTAAAGTTTCCCGAGCTTTTTTACAAAAATATGATACCAACCAGATTTCTGGCTGGAATGGAAAAAAAGGATTTTTTAAACCATTTGAAAAGGAAATTAGGCAATTAATCGAGGAAGAAGATAGTATGAATGAAAAACTTTATAATAATCAAGTATCTGATTGGCTTAAGAGTTTCGATGTTGGGATAGAAGAACAGATAAAGTCAGTTGCGGAAACAGAAGTATTAAATAATAAACCAAAATATTTTGATTACGTACCGATCTTCACATCATCAGAAGTCATTGATCCGAAACTATATTTGACAGGAGAAATTTCGTGCCAGGTATTTGAGAAAATCGACGGGGAGAAAAACATAGCACAAATCACAAAAGAATTAGATCTAAATCAAAATAAAGTCTATAACATTTGCAAAAATCTCATTAAAATGGGATTTATAGCTTTCGATTGAAGGAATTTAAAAAATTAATCTACTAACTGATTTTATTACCACAAATTATAGTTTGTTATACTTAGAAGACAAATTCTTCTTCCATAAATTTAATTAGGTACACATTTATTATTTATTTGTATAAAAACACATAATTCTAGTAATTCGGTGTAAAAAATAGAACTACCACCTTTAAAAAAATCAATGGATGACTTGATAAGCGAATTAAAAAGAATTTCAGGATTACAATTCGAACATTATCAGAGAAAATTTTTAGAGAAAAGAATTTCTTTTAGGATGAAGCACTTGAAATTACATTATTATCAAGAGTACATAGATTACCTCAGTATGCACACTGAGGAGATTGATTTATTTTTAGACAAATTTACTATCAATTACACTTTTTTTTTTAGAAATATAAATGTTTATTGGAGCCTTGAGAAATTTTTAAAAATTTATTGTAAAAATTTAAAGGGGCCACTTAGGATATGGTCAGCTCCGTGTGCTACAGGTGATGAACCATACTCTATTGCCATATTGTTGGATAATCTTAAAAAGGCAGGGAATAATATTCCAAATTTTGAAATAGTGGCCTCTGATATAGATAAAACTGCAATAGGATTTGCCAAAAGAGGAATCTATAGTGAATATGCAATACACGAGACGCCAAAAAATTATGTAACAACATATTTTTCAACGAAAAACACGGAGATTGGCCCCAAATATAAAATAAATCAAAATATTAAAGATAAAGTTAATTTTTTCCAAGAAGATATCATCAAAGGGCACAGAAATAATAAGAAATTTGATATCATTTTCTGTCGAAATTTTATCATATATATTAATCAATTTGCTCGTGAAAAGTTGATGAGAGTTTTAGAAGCACGGTTAAAAGATGGGGGTTTATTAATTTTAGGCGGATCAGAAACATTTTCACCACAAAACACTTGTTTTGAGTCAATTAGTATTAGAGATCGGTTTTATGTGAAAAATCTGTCATCTCAAAAAGAATTTTTTAAACAAACCATTCAAGAAGTATTTCAGAGTAAAGAAGCAAAGAAATTTAGAAAAATTTTGGATGAGAGAAGAAAACAATCCATAATGAATAAATCTAAAGAAGCTCAGAAAGAAATTAAGAAACATACACCAGAGAAAAAAATTAAAGATATAACCCGAATAAAAGAAAGTTCAATTGAAAAAAAAATCCATCACAAAAAGACTCATCAGAAGCTTTTAAACATTTCAAAGAGACAGCCAGCTGAAGTTAGGATTACAGGTATAGTCGTAAATAATAATTATAATGGGGATTTATCGCAAAAAAAACCAGATACGGTTTCAGCTAATAAAAAACACAAAATTAGGATTTCAAAAGATCAAACAAAAATAAACAAACTGAAACAGTTAGAAGAAAATTTAAAAAATAGAGAATTAATGATTGAGAAAAGAGACGAACTTCTCAAGTTAGAAAATGCAAAATTAGAGAAAAAGCGAAAAAACTTAAATAAACTTTTTAAAAGCGCGAATGAAAAAGAAAAAAAAGTTAACGACAAGATAAGAGAATTCGAGAGACTTAAGAAACGATTGGAAAAGCGAGAACAGGTAATAGAACAAAGAGAAAGGCAATTACAGGATCGATTTAACCAAGTTGGCTACTATTCAAAGAAAATTATTCAACGAGAAATACAGATAAATATCAATTCGACGGAAATTGAATTAAGAGAAAAAAGTGAAGTAGATTTTAACCCTTTTGATGAGAAGAGATATGATCGTGTTGTAGAAATAAATTCCAAAAAAGAACTAATTATCCCTTCTGGGTACTACGGTTTAATAAATTCTTTTGATCAAAACACCTCAGCTACAAAGTTATCCATAGAAGGGTTAGGTTCAAGTGTAGCTCTAGTTTTAAGGGATCCTATAAATAATATTTTTGCAATGGCACATATATCATTACCAAACTCATCAGCTTCAAAACAGGGCTATCATTTATTATTTCCTCACACATTTGCTGATACATCAGTTAAAGACTTATTTAATAATCTTATTTATCATGGAGCAAAAGAACCTCATATATCAGCCTTGATTGTTGGAGGGGCTAAATTATTTTTAGAATATGATAAAACATATCAGGAAAATATTGAAATCGTTAAGAAAGAACTGAAATTATTAGAAGTTGATATTGAGGCTGAAGATATTGGAGGTTTGAGCGAGAGATCGATATACTATGATACGATAAATGATACACTTTTTGTAAAAAAATCATGGGAATTTCAGTACAGAGCATTAGTTTAGAGAAATTTGGCGACTATATCATTCTACTCCTTTATAACGATAAACTTCAAAAATCCAAGCTTTTCCACCTGCGTTGTTAATAGCTTGAGCGACTTCTTTTTGTCTTCCAGGAGCTATAGCAACCATGCATCCACCACCACCCGCACCCATCTGTTTAGCACCAAAAGCACCCGCATCGTTTGCTACATTACACAAATTCACGATCTTTTTGGTATCTGTTCTGAGAATCCTTTCTTGATCTTGTTGAATATTCATGAGTTTACCTAGTTCTCTGAAATCCCCGTTTAATAAAGCTTTTTTTCCCTGGTAAACACATGTTTCGATTACTTTAAAAGCTTTCAATGTAACGGGATCTTTCTTCTCAATTTGTTTTTTAATCCTATTAAGTATTGAGGATGCTTTTCTTTCCTCCATTGAATTTCCAACAACAACAGATAAATTATCTACATCTAAATATTCTACACTTGGATTCTCACCAGTATTTATAAATACTACACCACCGAATGCTTCAGTGTACTGATCCAGCCTTCCACATTGAATCCCTAAGTCATGATTTTCCCCTAAATAAGCTAATTCTGCAATTTCACCTCTTGAAAGGTTCAAATCAAGTGCTTGATTTAAAGCCTTAATAAAACCAATCGACAAAGCAGATGATGTAGATAACCCCGCTCCTATAGGGATATCCGATTTTACCTCGATATAAAATCCTTTACTAATATCTTTTTCTAATCTTTCAAATAAAACACTCCAATATGCCAAGTCAATATTCCGAGGAGGTTTATCTCCCAATTTGAAATTTATTCTTTCTTTTGTATCATGACTATAAAACTCAATTTCATTGCTTCTTTTTTCTTTATAATTGACGGTTAACATCAAATTAATGGCCATTCCTATAACTGGTTTGCCTAAAAGATCAACTTTATCCCCCATTAAGCAGATTCGGGCAGGAACTTGAACAGATACTTCTGATTTCATAATAACGAAATTTTAACGAAATTTAATTGACAAAAAAAATTTCCTCAAAAAGTGTTAGTTAAAAAAAGGTTTCACTTTTGCTTCCTTTTTTGCTGAAGTTTTTTTTTCTTATGATTAGTTTTTTGAATTTCTCCTGTTAAATCAAGCAAGCGTTGATCACTTTTACCTTGTAGTTTAAATCGTCCAAAAATTTTACTTTCATCCCGATCCCCTGTTTTTGATATTTTTTCAAATGAAAGATCTATTGGTAAATCTTGGTTTAAAGCTAAATTTATAAAATTAATAAAACCAATGTGTCTACTGGGACTAATTGGTAATTTAAGGCTTATTTCTTTATTTTTCTTTGTTTTTGTTTTTAGAATCAGACGTAATTTCAAGGGGTTTCAATCTCGATGTTGTATGAGTGTATTATTATGTAGTTAAAATAATCAAATTAAAAAAACTATGTTATTTTATAATGCAAAATACTATTTTAATATATAAACCGTAATTTATCATGGCTTCTAATCTTAGACTAAGGCGTATTTTTAAACCATTAGTAACCTTATTAGCAAAAGGTTTAATTAAAATTAGAGTTTCTCCAAATTTGGCTACATTAATCATGTTTTTCTTCTCAATCCTGAGTTTTTTTGCGTTGGGGTATTTTCAAAACCTATTTTTCTTTTCTATCTTAGTGTTTATAACAGGTTTATTTGATGGGATAGATGGTAGTATTGCTCGTCTTACTAATAGAAAAACCCCTTTCGGAGGTTTTCTAGATTCAGTAATGGACAGGTTTAGCGAATTTATAATCTTTTTAGCTTTAATTATTTACAATTGGTCAACTGTTCTTTGGGATATTCTTGACATGCGATTGATAATATTCATAGCATTTTTCGCTTCAATAATGATAAGTTATTGTAGAGCCAGGGCAGAAGACTTTTTTAAAGGAGATTTTGATATTGGACTCATGGCTCGATCAGAAAGGTTATTTTATATCTTTTTGACAATGCTTCTCGCGTTTTTTTATGGTTATTCTTCAGAATTGTTGTTTATTTTTATGTGGCTTGTTATAGGAACTCTCATATTCAGATTCAAAAGGATTTACCATATAATCAAAATGAAAAATTTTCAGGAGATAGAGTAGCAAAAAACCTAATTATTGTTTAGTAAATTCTAGTCTAATATTATCCCCATCTTTAAGATTAAATGCGTCTCTTATGTATGGAGAGGCTAGAACTTCAAAAATGTTTTTTTTATGATGTGTTCTTTTAATCTTTAGAATTGCTGCATCAATTTTATTGTTTTTATCATCCAACCGAGATATTTGACATTTATAACAATCTACGGAACCATAAGTACGTTTTATATGTCCTTCTTCCTCTTTCTCAAAACCAGTTATGATTACGGGGATTCTATTTTTTAGGCTTTCTTCTAATAATTCTTTATTGAGATCACTTAATTGCAGATTTAAGGTTCCCGGATATGGTTTAAATCCCAATTTTTCTTGGAATTGTTTAAAATACTCTTGGATTCTAACATAATATCCCCCTTCCCCCATTCCTTCAGTTACCTTTCCAACAATCAATATGTCTTCCAAGATTTGTTTTAAATTTTTATACATTATAAGTATTGCATCTGCTCCTTTCTTAGTTATTCTGATTATCTGTTCTTTTCCTGTTACTTTTCTCTGAATCCACTCCATTTCTTCTAGATTATTTATCCTTCTGGATGCAGTTTGTTGCGATAGATCCAGTAATTTTCCAAATTCGACGCTATTTATATGAATAGATTTCCTACTACCGATATTTTGGCAAAGGTGATAAAGTGCAAACCAATTTGCATAATTTTCAGGAGAAATTCTATCTTTATCTTCCATTCTTACAACTTCTTGATTTTTCTTGTTTATACATTCTTATAATTTTCTTCTTAATTGAACTTGAGCTATGTAGTTCATACTTATCATAATAAGAGTTAAGTCTTTTTACTTCAATATGATTTAAACCTTTTTTAATAAGACCTTTTTTTAATGTATCAATACTATATCTCTGATTTGGACCCAGTAAGACAATATCAGCGTGCATTTCTTCTACAGTTTTAAGCGTATCATTATCATGTCTTCCTATTTTTGCATCTTTAACATTTTTTATACTTTTAATCACTTCTAATCTTTGTTCTTCTGAAATTGTTGGTGCTACCCCTGAATACAACTCTCGATTTTTATCAGTGGCTATAATAACATATACATCCCCTAGTTTAGCGGCTTCATTGATTAAATATATGTGTCCAGGATGGATTATATCGAATGTTCCAGCAATTAATACCCTTTTAGTTAATATTTTCACCCTGTTTCAAGTTTTTATAGAAATTTTTGATGCATTATTACTAAATTTTTGATTTTTGCGGTATTTTCTTATTATTTATCAAAACATTCTCTTAATTCGTTCATCTGGATTGCAAGCGAGACATCTCCTCGAGTTTTTTCGATGATATTTCTTGCTACGTCTACTTTGTGTCTAAGATCTTTGGTTACTCCAGCAGGATAATCAATAGAGAAGAGTTGAGTGTAAATGTCATCCATACATTCTAAAATATAATTTAATTCACTAGTTTGTGAGTTTCTTATATTATCTAGAGCATATCTTCGTAATTCTCCTATAACATCTGCTAGACCTAGTACAAAATTTAGTGGTTTGATTTGTAAATCAGATGGGAGAGGGATTTCGTTTCTCCTTATAATTGAGTAAAATATCATACCTTCTGCGTATTCTTGTTCTGGTACTTTCAAGTATTTTTCAAAAACTCCGGGATTTTTATCGACTAAAGTCACTAAATTTTCAAGATTCGTTTTAGTGTTATTTATTCTTTCTTGGTATAATCCAAATTCTTTCCTGTGAATGTTTTTTATACAAATACTACAATCGCGTACTATAATTCTAGAGAATTTTAAAATTTTTTCTCTATCAAGAAACATGTCGTCAAATGAGTTATTTATTTCAGAAAAGGCTTTTTTAAGATTCATTATAGGATAGATTTTAGTAGTAATTTGAACTAAGGATATTTATCAAAATTAAGTAAAATATTTAGAATTTATTATAAAAGAATAGGTAACAAACAAAAAAATGGATTTAATATGAATATTTTACTAATTTAATATTATCTGAAAGTTTGTTGGTAAAGATTAATTTGCTACCTCAAAAAAATTTATTCTTAAAGATGAAAAAAAAGAATAAGATATTTGATGTTAATGGAAGGAATCAAAATCTTTTTACTTTCTAATTATTGTTGTCTATATTCTTTAAGAAAATATTTTTAATCCTCATTCTTTAGAATAATACAATATTACTTAATTTTTGTAAATATAATAAACTCCCAATTCTAAGTGAAGATATGAAAATTTTATTAATTCATTCTGACGGTGTGGAAGTTGTAAAAAATAAGGAAGCAACCAGCAAGCCTCAAGAATTTCCGCAAGGCGTAATTAAAATGGAGGGGTTAATCTTAATAGCTTATGTTTCTGTCGAAGATCAAGATACTTATGATACAAGTTTAATTGCTAGACAAGGCGCTGGGGTAATTGAAGATGCAATAATCCAAATAACAAATTTCCCCGAAAAAATTAGGGAAAAGAATGAAGAAATCAGAGAATATAATAAAAAAGTCCAAAATGGAAAAATTAAGGGCAGTGAAAGGAATCTAGTTGAATTAATCAAAGACAGAAGCATGTACCATGTTGATAAAATATTAGTTTATCCATGGGCTCATTTAAGTAAATTTTTAAGTAACGAGGAGAACGCCATGGAAGTTTGCCCAAAAATTGCAGATTTATTAGAAGAAAAAGGCATTGAAGCGAGATTCTCTCCTTTTGGGTGGTACAAGTCCTTTAAGATTAACTGTATTGGTCATGAAGTAGCTGAGATGTACAGAGATGTTAAATTAGCTATTAAACCCGAAGAACAAGTTAAAAACTCAATATTTAAGGTAATTACTGATAAGGGTAAAGAAATTGACATAGAGTTTGATGAAGAACATAAGTTCTTACCCTTAAAAGAGATCAAAGATGAGGATTTTAATTTATTTCTAAAATCTGAATTAGGCTCTAGAAAAATAGATAAAGCCGTTGAACCAGCTCATATAAAGGTTATGAAAGAGTTTGAGCTTGTCGATTTCGATCAAAACAGCGATAAAGGCAATCTTCTGTGGTACTCCAAGGGTGTAATCATGAAGAATTTAATCAGAAATTTAGTAGAGGATCGAATTATCGATTACGGTGCAATACTTATTGACACACCAATTATGTATACAGTAAAGAATAAAAAACTAACAGCTCAGACTGCGCGTTTTCCTGCAAGAAGTTATTGGGTAGAATCTGGAAAAGACAGATTTCTATTAAGATACGCTAGTGATTTCCTTTTATTTTATTTATTCTCTCAGATGAATTTAAAACCTCAATATTTCCCACTCCGAGCATATGAATATGAGCAGTATGATTTCAGACGCGAACAAGAAGGAGAATTGTCAGGTTTAAGGAGATTAAGAGGATTCATAATGCCAGATATGCACACACTCTGCAAAGATATGAATTCTTCAATTGCTGAATTTAAAAAACAATATGAGCTGATTAAGAGTCTGGAAAAAGACTTAGGTATTGAGAGCTATGTTATTTTTAGAGCTACAAAAGAATTTTATGAGAAGAATAAAGATTGGATAATCGATTTAATAAAAACTGAAAAAAGACCCGCTTTATTAGAATTATGGGAAGAAAGATATTACTACTATGTCCTAAAGTTTGAAAGAAATGTATTGTCTGCTCAAAATAGGAGTGCTACTTTAGCTACAAATCAAATTGATGTTGAAAGTTCGTTAGAATTTATGAGGGATAATGATGGGGTGGAAAGGCAAAAATATAATATTTTTTTCACTGATACAGATGGACATATTAAACATCCTATTATTCTTCATAATTCTCCAACTGGAGGTTTAGAAAGAGTTTTATGGGGGTTAATAGAGTCAGCAATTAGAAACAAACAAAAAATAGTCCCTGGTTTTAGAACTTGGTTATCACCGATTCAAGTGAGAATCTTAACAGTTTCAGACGATCAAAACGAATATGCCGAAAAAATCCTTGAAATAATTAATGGGGAGGAATTCAGAGCAGACTTCGATGACAGGGAGGAAACGCTTGGAAAAAAAATTAGACAATCCGAAATTGAATGGATTCCATATACCATAATTATTGGAAAGAAAGAACAGACAAATAATACAATATCAATTAGAAAACGTTTAATCAATAAACCTTTTGGTTCAAAAAATCAAACTTGTGAGCAATATAGCGATAAAGGTTTAGATACATTATTAGATATGCTTGAAGAAGATTCAAGAGGATTTCCAAGATACAAGTTGCCTAAACCTTTCAGAAAATACTCAACCAAGATTTTTTTCAGAAAATGATTAATTATGACAATAAAAGCATTAATATTTGATCTTGGTGGCGTCATTGTAGATTTGGACTTTTCGAAATTTTTTAAAGAAGTTATTGAAGTATCCCCTTTACATACTCCTCAGTCTTCGCTTTTATTAGAATTTTGGCGGCAATCTGAGATATATCATCAAGGAAAAATTACAAATGAAGATTTTTATAATCAAGCTTGCGAATTATTGCAGGTCTGTGCATTAAATAAAGAGGAGTTTTTTAAATCATTTAATTCAGTAATCTCACATATTAATAATGATGTGTTAGATTTAATCAAATCATTAAAGAAAACAAAAAAATATAAACTGATACTTCTCTCAAATGTGAATGAAAGTCATTGGGATTATTTCATAAATAATTTTATTAAGGAAAAATCCGAGGGGGATTTTGTAGAATTATTTGATGATTTGCTCCTTTCATTTCAATTATTTATAACGAAACCAAACCAAGAAATTTATCAGATGGCTATTCGAAGAGCAGGGTGCCATCCTGATGAAATTGTTTTTATTGATGATGGTTTAAAGAATATTCATTCAGCCGAAGAACTTGGTATTCATAGCATTCGCTATACTAAACTAAGTGAACTGAGAGTTGAACTTAAAAAATTAGGTATAATATTAGAAGATATTAATCTATCATGAAAGATCTGAAATCGATTCAAGACACGCTCGGGCTATATATTCAAAAACCGCTTCCACATTTGCACCTGTTTTTGCGGAAGTTTCCAAATATTCACAATTTAATCTTTTTGCTAAATCTTCTGCCTCTTCTCTCTCAACTTCTCTCTCTAAATCAACTTTGTTACCTAAAAGTACCATAGGGATAGTCTTCTTAACAGTTTTCTTAATTGAACTAATCCAACCAGGGATTTTTAAAAGTGTCTGGCTTGATGACAAGTCAAAAACCCCTAGAGCACCATTACTGCCTTTAAAATAAATTGTTCTGAGTTTGTGGAACTGAGGCTGCCCACCTATTTCGAGGAAATCTAAGAAACTTAGATTGTTCTATCCCATAAAAGCAGCCTTACTGATTTTTCATCAATGTCTACATCTCTTATAAGGAAATTACTCCCTATTGTCTTTTTAAGGTCATCGCTAAAACTATCTTTTATATACCTTAAAAGTAAAGATGTTTTTCCTACTCCACCTGGTCCAAATAGTGTAACTTTAAATTTATATTGCCCTTTCGACGACATATTTTAGTACCTTATCCAAAATGAATTTTTGATATATCTCCTTTAAGAATATAATTTATTAAAATTTGACTTAATTTGATTTTACTGAATTATACTAATATATAATTCACTTTTATTAATATTTCATATTATTCTTCTAAAATATTTATATATTTACAAAGAGAAAAAAAGTTAAAATATTGAAACATTAGATTTGATTTAGTTGTTTTGGTGAGGTCTTTTCAGTAATTTGAGAAGTGTCTTTTTGAACCGAGATTTTTCTCTTTTGTCCAGTTTTGCCGATTTGAGCCATTATCCATTCAGGGCTGCCAACTCCATTAAAATATTTTAACCATATATACATCATTAAACCTAAAAATGCACAATACCCTGCAAAAATAAATGGGTAAAATATAATAGAAAATTGCCCAATGTAAAGTGGAAGAAACATATATTGTATCAAAAAGAGCGATAAGCTTGTTTTTCCATAAAAATTCACCATTTTTATTACATCGTTATTCTTTTTTTTAATATCAAAATTATTAAAACAAATAGCAATTATCAGAAGACCTGCTCCTAGACTATAAAACATGTTTGAAATAGTAGCCCTAATCATGAAGGTTGGCATACCAGGAAATTTATAATAATCTTGCATATTTGCAATCCGCAATAAGTCAAGATGCAAATATTCTGACTTCAACATAGTTGATTCAGTTTGTAACCAAACACGGGTTACAAATCCCTCAAAAATCCACCAAATCAAACCCAAGGCTATCAAAAACACACCCCACCTCTTAAAAGTTTTATATAGGTTTTTATAAGCCTTATCCGTTCCTGCTACCATGGCTTCAAAAAGAAGTTCGCCAAAGATTGTAGATAAAAAACATATGGATAAATAAGGTAAAAGTGGTACTTGAGGAAGTGGTGAAGTAATTACCAGATCTAAAACCCAAACAACTACATTAACATTTTTGTAAGTAAATATTAAATCTCTAATAAATGGAGATATGAAGATAATTACAACACCAACAACTGCCCGTGCTCGCTTACTTAATTTTAATGAATAATAAGATAAAATTTGTGAGAATCCAATGAACATAAGGATATTCCACCCCCAAAGATTCAGGGGAAAAGCAACAGCTTGACCTGAAGTCCGGAGAGACATTGGATTAAACATTATTCCAATAATGATGATGACAATACCCCTTGTTAATATTCCATTTCGAATAGCTTTAGTTGACTTGGCTTTTTTCTTTCTTCTAATACTAAATACAACACTAAGAGCAGAAAGAAACACAAACAAAGATGGACCTAAAAAGTCCAAAAATGCAAATGTCAACCCATATATGTATCTCCAATCATTATCAAGCCAGGCAAGAGCACCATGAGCTAAAATAATAAATACCATAGCTAACCCTTTTACAAAATCGATCGAAGCAATTCTTTTTGGGGAATTCAGATCCATTAGATCTTCATTGTTCAAGTAGCTATTTTTCACTTCATTAGTATTGGAGTTTGGCATATTTTATTTTATTACAGTTAAAAATTTCTCTCATTCTAATTAAAGAAAAAAAATTTAGTTTCCTAATTAAACATTTATATATTTTTAAGAAGAACTTTTGTCTTTGATATTAGGACTAAAAGAAAGAAACTTTTGAAGGGAAAATCAATGTACTAATTCTACTAAAAGACTCTTTTTTTATAGTAAAGGATTAAATTGTAATATAAGAGGATTATTAATGCAAGTCCACCAATATTAAAGGGAATAAATTCATAAGTAAGATAGAATACACCCCAAAAAATCACCATCAAAAATGCAAGAAGATAATGAATAAACTTAAAAAATGATATATTTACAAAATTTTTATTGAAAATAAGAAAAAATATCATGAAAGGAGTTAATACAACTAAATGGTGAGGCCACGAGTCAAAATATACGAGTAATGAAATAATAATCCCAGAAAAATATCCTATAATTAAATTATTTTGATGGTTTGTAAATATAATAAAAAATAAATACGTCGGGATTAAAATAATTAAAGTGATTATAAAAAAGACTAAGAAGCCATTACTCTTTAGTCCTAACAATTCAAAAAAAATCAATACAATTCTTGTAAGGCTGAAAGAGGGATTAATCTCTAAGTCTCCCCCAATATTATAAGTATATTCTCCCGCTAGATTAACGTTAATAAAATCTTTTAGCATTTGTGGGTATATAAGAAAAAACAATGCCGAAATTAAAATTAAGATTAATGAACCGCTTAATCTTGTAATAGTTTGTTTGAATCTGAATACGAATTTTTTAGTTTTTCTGTTATAATTTAAGATAATTACAAAGGGTAATACTAGAATTAAGGTTGGCTTAATCAGAATCCCAAATCCTAACATCAACCCTCCCAAAAAATCATTTTTGCTCCCTGCTTTCAATAAACATAAAAGGGAGGTAAGCAGGAAAAATAGGACTAGAAGATTTATTTGGCCTAGGAAATAATTCATAAATTGCGGTAAAATAATTAAGAAGATTGCACTTTGGAATAATATTGTCTCGTTTTTAGGATTATTAAAAATGTCTTTAAGATTTCTAATTTCAAGATCTGTAAGCTTTTCCTCCCCCATGCTTTTACAAACCTTAACAATTTTATAAATTAAGTATAAAATTATGAAGTTTAAAATTAAATTGAAGATTTGAAATAAGAAGTAACCCAATTCTATCCCTAGAATGGAGAACGGAATAAAAAAATAAGCAGAAAGAGGTAAATATCTAAATGGAAAAAGGTACAATGATGGATTGTATAAATTAGGCAAATCTTCTAAAACAATCTGACCTGCCCTGTGGAAGGATAAATAATCATTGTTATACATATTCATTAAAAAACTATCTGTAAAATAAAAAAAAAAAAAGGTTATACACAAGTAAACTACATTAACCAATATTGCTATAATAAAAAATTGTTGAGTTCTATTCATAAATAGTTTGGCTCTTCTCTTAGAGAGTTACACATGGATTAAAGCTTTTTCATGAAATCTTCCATTTTTTTTACACGTTCTTTTTTTCTAATCTTACTATACACTTTTTTGGATGTCTTTTTAACAGCTTCTCCTGATTTTTGTCCAATTCGGCCTAATTGAACCATTAACCATTCTGGACTCCCTACTCCCTTGAAATATTCCAACCACAAATACATGAAAAGGCCCATGAATCCTATATAGGAAATCCCCACAATCAAGAATAATACAATTCCAAATTGATTAAAAAATAGTGGGATAAAAAGAAAGTGAACTAAAAACAAACTTAAAGAAGTTTTCCCATAATATATAAAAACATTAATGATATTACTGGATTTATTCTTTATATCAATAAAATAAAAGAATATAGCAATTAATAATAAAGATGCTCCCTGATTATAAAACATATTAGCACTCGTACCTCGGATTAAAAAATTGGGCATACCTGGAATACCTGGAATACCTAGTTTAGCAATTTTCAAATTTTCTAAAAATGGATATTCTGAAAATCCACCCACCATAGAAGCTTCAGTTTGTAATGCCCAACCGGGTTGCCAATCCATTAGATTTAATCCATTTGGAAAAATAAAAAATATTCCAAGTAATATGAAAACTATCCCCCACACAAAAAATATTCTAAACATACCTACATAAGCATCTTCAGTTCCCTTATTCATTGCCTCAAAAATGTATTCACCAAAAATGGTTGATATAAAACAAATTGAAATCCATGGTAAAAGAGTTAAATGAGGTGTTGGTGAAGTTATAATATAGTGGAGAAAACTTAGTAAAAATTTTAAAAAAATGTTTCCACTCCCTTTTCCTTCATAGAGAAAAGCTCGTAAAAATGGAGAAAATATAATTATTAATAAACCTATTAAAATTCTTTTTGATTTCTTTAATTTCAAGATGTAAAAAGAAAATATCTGTGCAAAACCTAGGAATGTAATGATGTTCCATCCAAAAATTGCTATTCTCACTTGTCCAGCTTCAATAATTACGATGTTAGTTAACATACCAATTATGACCAAAACAAAGCCCCTAGTAATAATTCTATTTCTGATGATTTTGCTGGGAAGTATCCCCTCTTTCCTTTTAACACTAAAAATTACACTTAATGCTGAAAGAAAAACAAATAAAGATGGACCTAGAATATCGAGCAAAGAAAAAAGGAGACCATAGATGTAGTAGGAGTCAGAATCGAGCCAAGCTGGCGCCGTGTGGGCTAAAATGATAAAAACTATAGCAAATCCTTTTACAAAATCAATAGATTTTATACGTCTAGGTGAGGCATAATCCCTAATATCTTCAAGAGGTATTTCTTGCCTCAAATAATTAAAGAGAGATGGGGATTCCGTTTCTATTTCATTGTCAATTTGTGCTGTCAAACCAACGTCAACTATTTAATATTTAATTATATGATATCTGAGATAAATTAATATTCTTAAAAATTATTAAAATATTATCCTTTTTGAGTTTTTAGAGTTTTTTAAAAATATAATATAAGTAAAACTGATCTTCAATGGAACTTAAAAAAAGGTTTAATATTTTACTCCTTGGGTTAATTGGGCCTATTCTCCTCATAATATCCGAATTTTTTCCCTGGTTTTCAAGCAATAATTTGATTGAATTATTCATACTGTTTACTTCCATACAAATTGAAAATTCATTTTTATTTTTATTTCCATTGATAAGTGGGGTATTATGTTTAATAGCGATTTTTTTAATTATATATAAAATTGAATTTAGGATGAAAGCTGCAATATTATCGTTTGTTGGGTTAGGATTTCAACTTATCTTTTTTATTGATTATATTTCTCAAATTATAGAGTTTCATCCTGATGCCGATTTTGGATTTTATTTAGGCGTGTTAGGTTTTCTTTTAATAATTGTTAATCTAATTTATTCATTATCTAAAGTAGAAAAATCACGAGGAGGCTAATTCGCTATCAACAAGGAATTTGAAGGAAGTCTAAGAAAGAAGAAAAAAGAAGATGCCGAATCAAGTTTTTATGATGCTCTAAGTCATGAAATACGTAGAAAGATAATAAAAATTATCGGGGATAATGAATTTACTTCTTTTACAATACTCAAAAATGAATTAGGTGTAAGTACTGGTACAATCTATCACCATCTAGACAGTTTATCAGAGTTGATTGAACAGAAAGAAGACAAAAAATATTATTTAACAAAATTAGGGATTTACGCATTTAATTCTTTAAAAGATAATATTAAAACAATTAAAGCTCCGAACAGGGAATTCAAATCACAAATTTTAGAAAAATTTATGGTGTTAACTTCAAAGAGATTCATATTATTTAACAAAAAGGATAGGATTTACACCTTAATCATTTCGATAGGAATACTTATTCTTGGTACAGTTTTAAGCTTTTTTAATGGTTTTACTTCTTTGCTGTTGTTTTTTATAGATATAAATCTAGAAAATTTGCAACTAATCTATCAAATAATATTAAATTTAAGTTTTGTTTTAAACTTCTTTGCTTTTTTCATAATTGTAGAATCAATCTCTCGAATACTGTACAAAAAGAAAGACAGTAGCACTCTTAATTTCCTGATTTCTTTTGCAATAATTCTGTTCCCAATGGTACTCTATCTTATAATTCACTCGTTTTTCGAAGTTATAGGGTTAAATAACGAATATATAGTCAATTTTATTGATAAAGCCTTGATGATCATTTTTCAAGTGTGGTCTTTATGGATTCTATCTTATAGTTTGAGTGTAAAAAAAGGGATAAAGATTGAAAGTAGTTTAATTATATCGTTATTATTACATTATAGTGGTTTTACAATAATATTACTTACTCTTGTTTAACAATTAAATAATCAAGACTTTGTAATGTCTGATTAATTTCTTGCATCCTTTTTTTTGATGAAAGAAAATCTTTAGTTTTTGTTGCGATAAAACAAGTAAATTGACTTGATCCATCCAATGAAATAGGAGGGGTTACCATCTCAGGAATTAGGTTTAAAGCTTCATCTATCAATTTTTCCATAATTTTTTTATTAAGTTTCGGACTCTTATGTACCAATTCAATTCTTGAAAAGGATGAATGATTTTCTAATACTACTGCGGGTAACTTATTTTTATTACTCTGTTTTGAATATAAAATCATTTTAGCGAGGTTTTGATTAATTATATTTCTTAATCCTAAATAAGAAGTAGTTAGGCGAGGATTAATTTCAATAAAATAAATTTCACCATTCTCTTTTCTAATAAAATCTATACCAAAATACCCTTTAAATCGACTTAAATCCATCTTTTTGAAATTTTCTTTAAGTGAGGCTTCAATTTCAGTATAATTCTCTACAGGGGTATGTCCTCCAAAATATTTCGATTCAAAGTTGGATTTTTTTATATCAATGTCTTGAGCATTAACACTAAGTATTTTCAGAGTTGAGTTCTCAATTCCTAGTAATGAAACACTTAAATCTTTTCCTTCTACATATTCTTGAAGGATATAATTTCTAATAACATCAAGTTTCTCCTTAGAATCGTTGAAAAATTCTATAATTTTCTCTTCAGATTCAAAATAGTAGATTGAATCTGCACCAACGCCATCCTCTGGTTTAATAATAATGGGGCAATTTAAGTTTTTGAATTTTTCTATTACGAAATTTGAATCAAAATTTTGTTTTCTACGTGGCAATAAAAAGGTTTGAGGTGTTTTAACTTTGGATAATTCAAAAAATTTAAAAGTATCTAATTTTGATGTTCCAAGGGTAATTCCCTTTAGATCAATGCTTAAGAGCTTCTTTTTATTCTTTTTTACAATTTTCGTAAGTCTATAAAGAGTTTTGGAAAATTCGGGTGCAATAATAAAACAATATTCACTCTGTTTTACTAGATATTCAAATTTTAAAACGTATTCTTCTTCTTTTTCTAAGGCTTCTACCTTATCAACCTTCAATAATGGGACTAAATATAAAATTCGATGGTCTAACAGTGTAGTAATTTCAAATTCTAGTAGTTTAAAATCAGAAATAATGCTTCTTAACATACCAAAGCCTTCCGAAAAAAATGAATTTGGTAATTCAATCTTGTTGAACCCACCACCTGAAACAAATTCAAATATAAAAATTCTATTTTTCACAATGGGAATTGCTTAACTCATAATTCGGGATTTTAAAGAATATTCTTTCATTAAAATCTTTTTATAGATTAGTTTTAAAATGATGATTAAATATTTCTATTTAATTTAAATTTAACAAAAAATTACTGGTTCTAACATGGGTTATTATGTTCTTTGATGAAGACACTACAAGAAGAATTAGGTACCTTCATTATAAAATAAAGCATATTGAAGATGCCTTAGAAAAAGAAGATGAATTTTTCAACCTTGATGATTTAAATCTGATACTCGAATATACTAAAATCTTGAATAGAAACTATCAAACCAAAAATCACAAAGAAATACTTCAGAACTTAGACATTACAAGTCATTATATAGATCCTCAAGAAAATGAGGACATTGAAATACAAGATATTATGTTTGAGTGTGCTCGAGTTTTAAATGTAATGGCAAAAGCTTATTCCCACCTATCAGAAAAATATGAGGACGAAGGTAAATGGGAAAATGCTATAATTTCCATGACAGAATGTAGTAAAACTTATAAAACAGCAGCATATTTTAGTGCTGCTGTTACTTATCAAAAAATATTGGGGAGAAGTCTCAATTCTGAAAATCTAGAACTTAATTCAGAAGAAGCAAGAGTTTTTGCTCAAAGTGTTGCTGCTTTACGTGAAGAAACAAATAATAATTTGTATTTTGCTTCAAAATTATATGCAGGACTTAGTTTACTATCAAAGAGATTGTTTTATTTAAAACAACATGATGAAAAGAAGAAACAGCAAATAAGGGCTCAATTTCATTATGATATGGGAAAAGCTTGTTATCTTAAAGGATTAGCTTCCTTGGAATCATCAATAACAAATATAAATAAAGAAAAAGTTAAAAAATTAGAGCAAAAGGCATTTTGGTATTACGGGAAGGCTAAAGAAATCTGGGATGGTATGTTAAAGAATCTTACATTAAAACCTGCCGAGAAAGAGAATATTGAGCTAAATCTTTCTGTTGTAAACGACAATCTTAAGCAAAATGAAGCTGAACAATTATCCTATGATGAAATCAAAAAAATACAAGATCCTGAACCAATTATTATCATCCCTGAAAATTTGGCACCATTTGTACCAAAAAATATTATATATTTAACGAAATTCATACCTAAAGATTTAAATATTAAAAGGTTTAAGGCGTACCAAAAAAAGAAGCTGGAAGAAAAAATTCCATATAGCAAAAAGGAAAAACTAATTGATCAGAAAGCTGGGGTTGTCAGAACAATAAATGAAATAAAACTTCTAAAAGAAAATAACGAGATAGAAGTAGAAAAATTCGCCGAGATTATGGAAAAATATTCAATTAAGTTAGAAATGATTGAATCAGCTATTGAGAAATTAATGAAAAAGTGAATTTAGTTTCAGCTGATTTCCAATATCTGTTTCTCTGTTCGAAGATTATTTGTTATTAAAATCTACTTTTCTTTTTCTTTTTCTATTTTTAAAAAACCGCCATTTTTATTTAAAGTAAACTTTTTCATTATTATGTCTGAATCAATTTTGTTATACATTAAAAATATGCTTGCAGATTTAATTTATATCAATGGAGTGATCGCCACCGAATTGATTAAAGTAACAGAAAACACTGCTACCATCCGCCATGGGAAAGAATTTCTAAATAAGACAACGTGCATTGATGAGCATAATCAAATAAATAAAAGAGTAATAGAAATTTTACAAAAATATCAGGGAACAAGCCAATTAGCTGGTTTAGATTCACATGTATTAAACCATAATAAAGAATAAAAAATATATGAGTGATTATGGTAGAAAATTTTGAAGAATTTGTTGAAAACCTTCAAAAAGAAATAATTGAAAAGGAAATTAAGGAACATAACGAAAAAATTGTGGAGTTATGTTACTCTCCTAAAAATTGGGGAAAACCTTCGAAAGAAAAAATTACGGTTTTTGATGAAAGAAGAGGAGGTCCAAAAAATTATTTTTTAGGGTTTTATTTAGAAATTGGGCAAGAGATTATAAGAAAGGCGAACTTTTTAACAGATGGTTGTGGTGTGATGATTGCTATAGGAAGTCAAGTTACAATTTTAATCGAAGGTAAATCAATATTATTTGCTGAAAGTTTGAATATTGAAGATATTGATAGAGCACTAATGGGAATACCTGAGAATGAGAATCATTGCTTAAATTTAGCAATTAAAACACTAAAGAGTGTAATTGAAAAATATAAAGCTAGAAAAACTATATAATTATATAATGACACAATTAATAACTGAGAATATCGATATTCCTGTTAATTCAAATAATTTTAACTTAAAAACCTCAATATATTATACCTCAAAAACTCCTGCTAAAGCACCTTTTTTGCTAAATCTTCCTGGATTTATGAACCATAGAGGAAATTATCTTGTTCAGTTTTTTACTGAAAAATTTGCCAATGCAGGGTATTATGTTTTATCCTATGATTATCGTGGTCATGGAGAAACAAAAAAACAAACTGATCTCAGATGGGATAAAATGGTAACTCAAATATTTACGGATATTCATATTGTCCTTGAATGGATCATTCAAAATCAAGCTAATAGACTCTTGAAAAATAAGATAGCATTGTTTGGAAGGAGTTTAGGAGGAGCCATAATTTTATCTCATGGATTTATTGATGAAAGAGCCAAATTGTTAATCGCACTTAGTACAAGATATAACTATAATACAATACGAGGGAGATATCAAACATTTGAAGATCAAGAAGGTGAAGAGATCATTCGTAAAATCAGCCCTAAGTCTTTCTTAAGAAAGGATCCAATGAATAATGAGAGAATCTTAATTGCTCATTGTAAAGATGATGACACTGTCCCGTTTGAAAATTTTCTTCAGATTAAAAATCATCTTGGGTTAAATGATGAAAATGCTATAGAGTTTGACAGTGGTGGTCATACTTTTTCTGGGAAAAGAGAAGAAATTTTCAAATATTCTCTCGAATTTTTAAAAAGATTATAAAAAAAAAAAAATAGGATTATGAAGAAAAAAAAAGAAAAAAAAATTCTAATTGCTGGACCTGCTTCACAGATTTTAGGTGTAAAGATTGCTAAAGAATTAGGAATTAAAGCTTTAAACACTGAAACTAAATTATTCCCTGATGGGGAAAATTATTTGCGTATCAATATTGATGACGAAAATGTAATATCAAATAATGAGATCATCATAGTTCAGACTACAGGTCCTAGTTCAAGCGGAAATCAAAATAGTCGCCTTATGGAGCTTTTTATGATGATTGATTCTGTAAAACGGATGGGGGCTGCTAAAGTTATTGTTGTTGCTCCATATCTTGCTTATGCTCGTCAAGATAAAGTCTTTAGGCCCGGAGAAAGCCAATTTGCAGATTTAATAATTAGAATTATCAATTCTCTAGAAATTGATGAGTTATATGTTGTAGATATTCACGCTACAGAAGTTTTAAATAAAATTTCATGTAAAATGATTAATATTGATTCAATGAAAATTTTAGCTGATTATATTATAGCCAAGGGTGTGAAAGACATTGTCATAGTTTCTCCAGATAAAGGAGCGAAAGAAAGATCTAAAGCTTTTGCAAAACATTTTGGGGAAAATACTCCTATTGAGGTTTTTAATAAAGAAAGAGATGTAAAAACGGGAGAAATCAAAATGACGGGAAAATTGAATCTAAAAGGTAAAAATGTTGTTATCGCCGATGATATTATTGCTACAGGTGGAACAATGGCTTCAGCAATAAAATTAGCTAAAAAGAGTGGAGCTAACAAAATATATGCGGTTGCAACCCATGCTTTATTGTTAGAGCAAGCAAAATTTCGAATACTAAAAGCAGGAGCCGATGAAATAATTGGGTCTGATGCGATTGATAATGAAGTTAGTAAAGTTTCACTAGCAAAAGTCATTGCTGATTATTTAAAATAGTTAATTTCAACTAAAAATCTTCTAATATATTCAAAATTAATTCTTTTGTTTTTTGCTTTAAATTTTCTATGGTAGAATCATTTACTAGCTCATAATCCGCGTTTTTTAATATATCGTCAAGCCCAAATTTAAGTTCTCTCCTATCTCTTTCTTCAATCTCTTTAAAATTCTTTGGATCATCACTTCGAGCTCTTTCAACTAGCCACTTTAACCTTTTCTTTTCATCAACAATAATTGCAATTATGGGAAACTTCCAATGTTTCCTAAAGATGTTTACCTCATCGAGTGATCTTATCCCATCAACAAAAATAACATCTTCTTTCAACTTTTCTATTATACTTAAACATTTTTGGGCTATAATCCCAGCTCCATTTTTCTCTCGCAAATTTTTTGCAATTTTTCCTAGATTTTTTCCAGTAGGGGCAATATTTTTTTTTTTAGCCTCATTTCGAACAATATCACCCATAGAAACGACAATTCCGAAATCTTTTATTGCCTCTATCGCTGTTGATTTACCAGATCCGGGAAGACCACAAATTGCAATAATTTTCATTTTTTCTATTATCTTGTCTTGATATAGTTTAAATATTTTGAATTTGTTTAGATTCTATATAGAATAAGAAATAAAGTTTTTAAAAACATGGCATACTAGGGCATCAAGAACATAAATATGAGTAATAAAAAAAAAAAACCTTTTTATTCTCCAGTGTTTCTATCATTAAAAGCATATAGAAGAATTGTAGGTTATGCTATTAGATATGCTAATGAAAATTTAAACCAGGAAAAATGGCGTGAAGTTTACGGTATTTTAATAGGCTCAATAGAAAATAATGAAGAAATTCTTGTAAAAGATGCGATACCAATGGTAGTAGGCGATAGAGCGGGAGTAAAATACGAAAATAAACAGTATGTAGATATGGCTCAAATAGATGCATCTGTATTTGAACGATCTATACAAGATAATCGAAATGATTTCGTAGTTGGATGGTTTCACACCCATCCCGGATTTGGGTTTTTTTTTAGCCCAATTGATAGTATGACTCAACTAGGTTATCAGATCCCCAATCCTTACGCTGTGGGGTTAATCTTTGATCATTGTGAAATAAAGTCACCAGACCATTTTTTAGGGATAACAGGGCTACGATTAAAAGATCCTGACTTAGGAATATCATCTACTTATGATTTAATTATGTTAAAATTCGATCAAGATCAAAAAATTATGCTCGAAAAAGCAGAGAAAGATATCAGAAAAGTAGAAAAAAATATTGAAAAAGTATTGAGTGAAGTCAAATACATTGATGAAATTCTTAGGAAGAAAGCATTAGCTCAGTTACAGAGAAATTATGGATTATTACCAACAAGGAGAGAAGATCTCAAAGTTACAGATAATGAAAAAGAAGCTGAAAGTGATGATCGATATCTGTATGAATGGGATCCTGAATTTTTTAAAAAATCATACAGATTACCAAAATTCAGAGAAAAACTTGAGAAAACTATTTCAGGAGCATATGATGAGTTAGATAAGTTAATTGAAAAAAAAGATACAGAAAAGTTTAAAATTAGAAATCAAAAACTAATTAAAAAAATAAAAGGGCTACTGAAAAAACCTACCGAATGGTATAACAAACTGATAGATGATTTTTCTCAAAGAATAGAAAAGATAAGCCCCTTTTTTATCTATTTAGATACAAATGAGAGAAAAGTAATAGAACATTTTGAAGAAAGAAGTTCTGATTATTTCAGAATCTTAGACGATCTTAATGGACGTGCAGAACTGGATTTAAATTTATGAAAGTTTAAAAATAAGTAAAAATGTAAACAAATTAAGGAATTTAGAAAGATTTTATATTGAAGAGATATTAATAAAAATAAGGCTTCTTTTTAATAAAGTATGATTTTTACTCGAATGAGGTTCTTTCATGGTTTATGAAACCACAATTATTATCAGAAACAGAAGTGATAAAGAAAAATCGATTAAAGACGCTATATTTGCATTTTCTGGTGGTAAAAAATCATTATTAATAAAGGGGGAGGGTGAAGAAATAAGCACTGCAGTCGAAGTTGCTGAAATCTTAAAAAACCGCATGTACCCCAGATTGGAAATTGGCAATATTTCTTTAGGAAGCCGTCCCTTTTTTAAAAATAGAAATAATCGATACAATAATAGAAATACAAATGCAAATAAGAAAGATATTATATCAAATATACAAATTACAGTACAAACGAAATCTATATTTAATTTATGACATCTAATTTTAAGCATTTGGGTCCACTTTTGGAAGAAGCACGAACAGCTGAGATTTGCGTTATTTGTAATAATTTTATTTATAAACGTGTTTATTATGATGAAAATTCTGAAAAGAAAAGAAAAATCGTATTTGTATGTAAAAACTGCCTCGATAAAGATTAAGAATTAATTATTTCTCTTTCTTCGGGTTTCTCTTCTCAATGAATTTGGTCCAATCAAATGTCATAATTAAAAACATCACTACAATAGTCCCTAGTAATAAAATTGCTTCGATAATTATACTTAGGTTATCACCCATATTTACCCCGGAGCTCGTAATCCCAAGCGCAACAAAAATTGGCCAACAACAATAAAAAAACGTGGTGAAATTTTTTCCTAACCATCCAGGTATAAAACATTTCCAAAAAGGATATTTAATCATTCCTAACGGTAAAAATAGAATATCATCAGGTAAAGGTGTCAAAGCAAATATAAAAATATAAAGAGGTGTACGTTTTTTGTTTTCGAGTATTAATTTTCCAAATCCATCCATATTATTTATAATATCAGAATTTTTCTTTTTTGAGATGTTTTTTGCACTATACCCTATAATATATCCTGTAAACTCACCTAATGCACTTCCTAATCCCCCTGCTATAGTGAGACTAAGAATTTCAAGCCAAAAAGTGCTGAATTGCAATATTTGATTAATTTGATAACCCATGTCTAAAAATCTCCCAATTATTGAATTAGAAAGAGAAAATAAAACAATTGGAAAGGGTATAGGAAATCCTATAGAAGCCGTCCCTAAAAAACAAATAAAAAACGATATTAGTAAAGCCCAAATATAGTTTGATCCTTGAGTAAGTGAGGAAAAAATATGTCTTGTTTGGACAATTGCCATTTGAATGCTAGGTACAAATATAAAAAGGAAGAGATAAAGCAGAACAATTAAAAAAAAAGTGATAAAAACAATCGTGAATTTTTTCGAAACAGACATTCTTCTAATGTCTCTTATGTATTTTCGTTTTCAATCCGTTTTTTGCGTCCAACAATAATTCAAGATTAGAACTAACTTTACCAATCAAATTTACTTTATTAGGCATTTCTATGTTCTCTATTATTATAATTAGTTCGTCCGTTTTAGGATTATATACAATATCTCCTCTCTCTACATCTCTGCTAGATTTTTGGTTTGGTCCTTTATGAATGTCTAAACCAAGAAGTGTCCAATATTTTTTCGGACCAAAATTGAATCTCCCTCGGAGTACGAAAGGCATTTTATCAATGATAGCATCAGCGGAGTGAGGGGCTATATATCTGATAATATGCCCATCTATTTGCCCAATAGAAAATAGTTCAATTGTTATTGGTATTAAACCAACATCACTATCCATATTTTATAAATAATGTAATTACAAATATTTATATTATTTTTAATAAATTTTAATAAATAGATTTAAATAACCTACTTGTTTTAATTTTACTTGGAAAAGGACATGTTATCAAGTTTTGCATTGGAATTAAATACTTAACTACGGTTCATACACCGATAAAGTTGGTAAAGATTTTTATTAGATTCCTAATTTCTGACAATTATTAATTTTGATACAAATAACTTTTATACATTATCTTAAGTTCTTGTAGTACTTAGAAACATTAAATAATATTTTTACATTATTTCACTGAATAGTTTTATTTTACATAACCACTTATTAAAAGAGACTAAATAACATTGAAGATTGGAGTTCTAATAATATACGTTAATATTTGAAGCGTGAGACATAAAAACTATGAAGATCATAAATGCGTTATTAAAAATAATAAAGATGAGCTTTGATTACCTTGTTGTTTCATAGGATATTTTTCTTGACAATTCCTTTGAATCAAATATACAATGATTAATCGGGGCCGTCCTTTTCTTTTTTTTATTTATACACTTATCAAATCTGATTTAGTATCAATATCGAAAAATCTATGCTCTGGGTTTATCGAAATGGCAGATAAGAGACTCTTACTTTTGATGATATGATTCACTATATCTTTTATTGTTCTTACTGACACTTTAGCTTCAATATCTATAATCTTTTGAATAAAATTATAATTGAAGACGAATAATGGTATTATCTGGTTAATATCTTCTTCACTACTGAAAGAATTTAATTTTCTTTGTCGAACTGCTTTAACTCTTTTAACATACTTTTTTTCTTCAAATTCAACTATTGAAATTAGATTATCAGAGTTTTCTGTGTTTTTTAATTCACGTCCTCTCAAATTCTGATAAAAAACGACAGAATTTTCTTGAATGAAGCTAATTTTATGTTCGATTATATTAAAAATCTCTTTAATTAAATCACTTTCAAAATAAGTATCACCTGGGAAGATACAATAAATAAAACCTTTTTTAAGATTGGTTTTTTCTTTTGTGAATGATAGAAAAGAATACAAAGGTCCCTTTTTATAATCCATATTGGAGTTAATTAATAATATATTATTTGAGAAATGTTTTTCTTTTCTCTTCATAATTGTGGAATGAAATTTTTCTATTTCTTCCCTTAAATGGCCTGTAATGATAAAAATTGAAGGGATGTTTGACTTAATCAAATTAGAAACCAAATAATGAAGAATAGGTTTATCATTTATTTTAATTAGTGGTTTTGGTAGATGATTAATAAAATTATTAATTCTTGTTCCCTCTCCAGCGCACAGAATTATTGAAATAATATTTTCTCTGGGATTATTTGAATTACTCATTCTTATGAAAAGGATCTCATTTATATCTTTTTTAAAAATTAATACTCTCTTTGATCTAATAATGTTCTTGATATTATATTTAATTATCTAATGGAAAAGACTACTAAACAGCATTATACTGCGAGTGTAAAAGAATGTAGTAGATGTCATAAGACTAAATCTATAAAAGAATTCGGTAGGGTAAAAGAGTATATTAAAAAGATTTGTAAAGTTTGTCAGAATGAGTTAAACCAAATTCGAGATAATAAAACTAAGTCAAAAATAATTTTAGAATTTTTTAAAGGAAAATGTTATAAATGTGATACCAATATAACATTGCTCCCTGCATTAGATTTCCATCACCTTGAAAACACTATCAAAACAATATCTTGGTGGAATTTAAGGGGAAGAAGTTATAATAATGTAATAAGAGATTTAAACAGAGAAAATGTTATCATTTTATGTGTTAATTGCCATATTTTAGAGAATGCATTTGTTTTTAATTCATTTAAGAATTTTATATTAGATGAGAAGCTATATCAAAATTCTCCTGAGATTTTTGTAAAAAAAATTGATAACATAATAAAAAATCATCCAGATACTAAAAAAAGGATTTCTCAAAACTCGAACTATATAGCAGATGCTAAATATAAAATCAAAATTTGGATTAAAAAAAGAATGATAATTGAACAAATGTACGGGGATACTTGTATTGGCTGTAGAAAGGTTTCAATCCAGAGTAACCTTCCAGCTTTCAGCTTTCATCATTTTAAAATGGTGAAAAAAACCAAGGGAACTAATTGGCGAGATATTAAGAGATTAAAAGTTGAAGAAATCGGAAATATTTTCTACAGAGAAAATTGTATATGTTTGTGCGCAAATTGTCATAGAATGCTGCATGCTATTAATTTTGAGAAAAATTTTAATTACATATTAGAGGATAATCTTGCTAAGAAGACTGACCTTATTTTAAAGCAGATTAAAGACAACATTAAAAATTTTCAGTTCAAAATGCTGAAGATTAAAAGTTATTTCAACAGAGAATTTAACTTTGGTGAAATTTGGAAAAAATATCTTTTAATAATACATTATATTTCCATAAAAAAGAAAAAAGTCTTAATTGATTCAACAGAATTACGTGATTGTATGAATAGAACAAGACAAGCTACAAATATAGTATTAAGAAAATTATTAGAAAAAAAGTTGATAGAGATCCGTCAGGAAACAGATTGGATTAAATCTGGGATTAAATTTAAAGGAAGTAAGCCTAGAAAGTTCCAATTAACAAAAAAAGCAAAAAATATGATATCAAAGTTATTAAAGGAGCATATAGAAAACCAAGTATAAAAATAATTATTGAAATTTTTATTCTTTTGTGGTTATTATAGCTCTCCCATCCATATCTAATATGATTGTGTGTTCTTCTTGAGCTACTGGTTCCCTTTTTTTTTCAATCAAAAGGGGGTATTTATCTAAAATTCGTTTTCCTGTAAATTCTTCTATAATTCTCTTAATTTTAGCTTTGGGAATGAGATTATTATTCTCTATCCACCGCGGTGAAAAAGGAAGATGTTTAAAATTTTTCTCAATTTTGTTCATATATACTTGCTGTTCATAAGGAATATTTTTTTTTACTCTTCTTACAAATCGAAATATGTAAGAATTCGTCCCGTTTTCAACCGTACCTATACCCGATGTAGCAAATGGCTCGCAAGCATAAGCATCTCCTGGTTTTAATATTTGATTATGTATTTTTGCCTTATAATTCGGGATAAAGGGTCCTGCATGCAGATTATATTGTTGAAGTTCATGTCCACCTAGATTTGTAATTGGTCTTAACCCTCGATTCATGATTTTTTGAGAGATAATTTCACCAATTTCATACAATTTAGTTTTTGGAGCAAAAAGCTCAATAGCAGCTTCCAATGCATCACTAGCGGCATCAATATAATTTTGCAATATCGGATCTTCATCTAGATTTATAGTGAAAGCAGAGTCAGCAATATATCCGTTGAAGTGGGCTCCAATATCAATTTTCAGAAGACCACTTTCAGGTATAAGAGATTTATCGTCTATAGGAGGACTATAATGAGCAGCGATTTCATTTAAAGACATATTTATAGGAAAAGATAATTCACATTTGTTTTTGATGATTTCAGCTTCACACCGATTCGCAATTTCTATATAAGAGATTCCTGGTTTAACGAGATTTTTCGCTAATTTTTTTGCCGCAATAACACCTTTACCGGCTTGAATATAATCTTGAATGTAATCTTCACTCATAATCAAAAAAATTGATTTAATTAACTATAAATAAATTAAGGGGTCAACCGATCTGGCGTTCTAGGATACATTACCGCTTCACGAATATCGTCTAGTCCACATAGCATAGTCAACCATCGATCGAGGCCTAATCCAAACCCTGCATGAGGAGGCATTCCATAGTCAAAAACATTAAGATGTGATTTAAAAGAGGTTGAATTTAGCCCTTTTGCTTCAATTGCATCCATTAACTGCTTTTTGTTATGGACTCTTGCTCCACCCGAAGTTAATTCTAGCATACCTTTTTGCAAATCAAATGATTCACTATATTTAGGATTCTGTGAAGGCATAATATAAAAGGGTTTAATCGACATTGGCCAGTTATTAATGTAATAGTATCCAGGGAAATCTTTTCCTAATTTTCTATAAGCTTCTGTAGAAATATCTTCCCCAAATTCGATGTTGAATCCATATTTGTTGTTAATGAGTTCAATTATTTCTTCATATTGAAATCGAGGAAAGGGAATTTCAGGTAAGATTGTTGTATTTTCCATTTCAATAAATTTTAAAGGACCCATTTTATGTTCTCTTATATCTTTAATAACATTATATACCAATTTTTCTAAGATTGTAAGAATATCAGCCATAGAAACAAATGCCATCTCAACATCTAAGATAAGAATTTCACATAAGTGTCTTTTTGTACGGTGTTTTTCTGCTCTGAAGCAGTCGCTTATTTCGAAAACTCTCTCGTAAACTCCACTCAACTGTTCCTTATACAATTGAGCAGATTGTGTTAGAAAAGCTTCTCTTTCAAAAAACATAATTGGAAACAATTCTGTGCCTCCCTCTGTTGCAGTACCTATAATTTTGGGAGTTGTCACTTCGGTAAAATCGTGGTCAAATAAAAATCTCCTAATAGACCTAAACATTTCTCCTCTGATATCAAAGACTGCTTGATTTTTAAGAGACCTTAAATCTAAAGCTCTATTGTTTAATCTAAGATCTAATTCTGATGTTGTTTCTCCAGTCATATCAATGGGTAATTTTTCAGGAGTTTTATTCAATATTTTAATTTCTGAAGGAATAATTTCGATTCCTCCAGGTGCTTTTTTAAATATTTTTACGATACCTTTTACCATTATACAATATTGATAACCTACCTTAGTTTTATCAAAAAGATCATCTGAAACGACTCCTTTTTTAATTGTTATCTGACGTTCCCCATATTTATCTTGAAGTGAAATAAATTTTAATCCCCCAAGATCTCTAAAATTTCGAACCCATCCCCCTAGTATTATCTCCTTATCTACTAAGGCAGAGGTGATATCTTTAGTGAAATGAGTTTTTCTCCAGTTTCCTAAACTATCCAGCGTCATTTTCTACGTTATTTTTAAATTTTTCTCTAGTATAGTTGAAAAATTAGATTAAAAATTAAATTTTTGCCTTCTTATCTATTATTTATGGCAAAATTGGAATTTAATGATAAAGCGGATAAAAACACCATAAAGTTAAAAAAAAATGAGATGGATCCTTTTCAAATTCTTGATGTTTACCAGTCTATAAATTCTAATTTTTTAAATGATTTTAATGAATTAAGCAATGATATTTCAAGGAAGAGAACTAATTCAGAGATTATAAATTTGAAAACCTAATAAAAAAATGATAAATGTGTGATTGTGGTGATAAATTATTAGAGCTTGAAGAGTAAAATGACAAATAAGCAAAAAATGAAATGATAAATATATTTTAAAATTACTCTACCACTAAAGAAAAAGGTTGTGTAAAGAATCCCTGAAGAAAAAGTATCATAATTCAAACCATTCTAAATGACTACGAGTAAAACCTTAAATTCAATGATTACCTAAAAAGTGTTATAGACTATATTTC
>LAZR01000352.1_pt1 | contig 41132 bp, 76 predicted proteins | sample 329461 | NCBI WGS metagenome assembly LAZR01 (sample SAMN03002196, study PRJNA259156) | marine sediment metagenome | biome: sea floor; feature: Hydrothermal impacted sediments; material: marine sediment; isolation source: Loki non-amplified sample from Loki's castle hydrothermal vent sediment ...
ATGACATCCAAGATGATCTAAAAACCAAATCTAATTCCCTTGATTGGTAAAATAATAGTATAATTTAAATATATTATTTTTATAAATCTAAAAATAGGTAGGGAAAAATGGCTATTTTCGACACTAACGGAAACGAATTTCAAGTTAAGACATCCCAAAAAAGCGAGCATATAAATAATAACGGGTTAGATACTCATATGAGTAAAGTTATCGGCGGTATCGGTACTGATATAGCTGAAAATTTTTATGATGAAGACTTTCTATCGTTATTTAATGACTTCGAATCCAGGGCCGATCAGTTCGAAAAAATGTCTAGAAGCGATCCGGTTATTAAAGGGTTGTTGCGAGCTACTATCAATCCAATTATTTCAGCTTCTTGGAATATAAACTTCGAAGATTCAGAAAATATTACTGACGAACAAAAGAAGCAATTAGACTATATTCGGTTTGTTATATTCGATGATCTTAAATTCTTAGACAAAAAACTTTTTGAAATACTTACTTTCTTTAAACAGGGTTGGTCAATTTTTGAAAAAGTATTCATTCATCAAAAGACTAAAGAATTTGGGGATATAATATCTATTCGATTACCCATTAGGATGCAAAAGACAATAGAGACTTTCCTTTTTAGAGATGAAAATCACCCTGATAAAGTCACTCATTTAAGGCAATTATTTTCATCTAACCGATCAGTGAATGCAGATATTCCTATTGAAAAACTAATAGTATTCACTCTTGGACAAGTGGGTAATGACCTAAGTGGGGAATCGATATTAAGAAGTACATACAAACCGTGGAAACAAAAAGACTTTACAGAGCATATGCAGATGATTGGTATTGAAAGGATGGCTCTTGGAACACCAGTCACAAGCCTTTCTGAGAATTATCAAGAAGATGATTTAACCTCAATAAAAAAACAAGTCAGGAGTTTTATGTCTAACGATAAAGCCGGGCTGTACCTTCCTTTCGGATTTTCATTTAAACTAGAGGAAGGCAAGATGAATAACGAAGCTATCCAAAATACGATAGATTCTAAAAATACAGAAATGGCAATCTCAATGTTGGCTCAGTTCCTATTATTAGGCCAACAGAATAGAGGGGGGGCCTTTTCTCTTGGGCAAGATCAATCAGATTTCTTTTTAAACAGCCTGGAATACTCAGCTTCGATAGTCATCCACAACATGAATCAATTAATTAAAGAGCTAATTTCTATACAATTTGGTGCCCAAGAGGAATTTCCAGAAATGGAAGTCAAAGGGGTTAACAGTAAGGCCTCAAAAGAGATGGCTGATACCCTAACAACCTTAACCGGTATAGGATTATTGAAAGCCGATGACAGAATACAAAAATTCGTACGTGAATTATATAAACTTCCTGAAATAGATGAGGAAGACATTCAAGAAAGCACGCCGGAATTACCGACGAACCTATCCGAATCAAATAATGACACTATCCAATTGCAAGATTTTGGATTCAAGGAAAATGTTTATGTGAAAGGCATCACTGAAAACGAAAATTTCATACAAGATTTTTTCAATGATAAGTATATTCCTGAGACTGAGAAGCTAGAATCTAATATTCAAAAAATATTAAATGATGGTTACGCAAAAGCAAAAACAAACATGGTGGACGGTACGGAATTCATTTCTTTAAAGGGCAATACTGGCCTTAAGAATGATATAAAATCTAAAGTTAAGGATCAGTTTGATAAATTTGAAAAACGTCTTGTTGGTCCTCAGTTCGCCGATAAGATAATGAACGGGGCATTGAAAAATGCTGAGTCTACAATAAAAGATCTATCCGAGATTAAATTAGCCTTTGTTAGCCAAGGGGAATTCAATTCCTTTATGGCTGGTCATATATCAAATATCGAGGCCGTATTTTTTAATGAAGAACGTAGAATCTTGGAAAATATCGAATCAAATTTTGGTAATGGTCTCAGCATCGATGTAATTGAAACCCAGGTAGACAATATTAAATTAAATCGAAACATTTTAAAGCTATCCGTTGTGGCTCACCCTCGCGCTGTATTTAGAGGTGATGTACTCAGATGGGCCGAATCGAATGATATCACTAATTTTAAAATGTTAATCCCAAGAAACGTTAAATTAGACCCAGCGGGTACAACTATTGCATCTGTATTTTTAATAAAGCAGTTGCTGGATTGGGAAGAAAAGAATGCAGATCAACAAAATGGCGGAGGTGTCGTAGGTGGATTGGGATTGCATCATGGAAGTCAGGAATATTATTTACCAATAGCGGCTAATGAGTTAAATGCAGCACAAGAGTTAAGTACAGAACAAAGAAAGAATTTAGAGAAAGTTTCAAAGTGATGTAAAATATTATTATGATATTTTATAAATATAAATATTAGGGGTTATTATGTCATTTAAATTACAAGACGGTACGGTTATACAGACATTGATTTTGTCAAAAGATACATTTGAGGGGGTTTCCAATGCTAAAGAATGGATCAAAGAAAATGATTTCGTTGACGATAAAGTTGATGAAACTGAAAATTCTTTTCGATTTCGCCAAAGAGAGCCTAACGAATTTAAAGAAGACGGTTTTGGAGAAGGCGAAAAGTTTAGGACTACTGAAATAACAGATGGCGTTAGCGCTGTTATTGGGTTCCTGAAAGAACAATCAACACAGATGCAAGAGGTAGAGGCCGACGGTCACATACATAGAGCTGGTGATGAATTAACGGGCCCAGCTATCGCTGTAGAGGGGGGTCATTGGCATCAAATCAATGAAGAATTCACTTCTGCTGATAGAAACACGCCGGATCATACGCATACGTTACCTAACGGAGAAAGAACTGGTCTTAGAGAACAGCCTGAAAATAATGAAGCAGGTGATGATATTAAAGATAGAGACGAATCCCTACTTGCAGGACATTTAGATAATGACAAAGATAAAGACAAGAGGAATAGGAATTTTCATTTCTGCGTTGATTTTACAAATATAAAACTCAATGAAGGGGATTCAAATACAGCGTGGATTGAAATAATGCATACTATCTCGGGTGCAACTCATGGTGTATTTGGGGAAATAAAAATATCAAAAGAAGATATCGAGCAATACAAAAGGAATTTTGACGATGGTATAAGAGGGCAAGAATTGCCAATTGATTTTTTCCATGAATCATTGAAAGAGGCAGCGGGATGGATTAAAGAGTTGGATATACGGGGGAATGGGGATGAGCTCTGGGCGCTTGCAGAATTCACCCCTAAGGCTGAAAGAATGATCAAGGAAAAAGAGATCAAATTCTTCAGCCCTAATTATAGTGAAAAACATTTAACCAAAAAAGGTAAGGTTATTAAGAATGTATTACTTGGTGGTGGTTTAACGAATAGGCCATTCTTGGATCTATCGCCGATAAAACTTTCTGAAAATCTTATGGTTCATGTTGATGACAATTTAATTGAAAAGGAGAACGAAATGGCAGAAATTAAAAAATTGACTGAAGATATCAGCAAATTAAGTACAGATAATAAAACATTATCTGAGCAGCTAGTCACTAGCCAAGAGGAAACTAAAAAACTCTCTGAAAAAATTGATTCTCTTGAGAAAGAACAAGAAGATCAGAATTTTGAAGGTGAGTTTTCAAAGCTTTTAAGTGAAGGCAAAACCTTACCTTCTCTAAAAGAAAAGCTTAAAGATAAGTTTTCTTCTAAAGAACTTAGTGAATTTTACTCAGAAATGCCCGCTGTTTTGTCTATGAAAGCAATCGGGTCGGAAGAAAATCCAACCACAAAACGATTGGATTCTGCGGAACAATCCATAGTAAATCAAGGAATTTTTACAGAAGAAGAAATCCTTAAATATAAAACAAAATAGGAGGGGTTTAAAATGGCCTTAACAGCAAATAGAGTTAGTAAGTTTTCAGAGAGAAATGAACTTGAACGTTTGGAAGTGGACGTTAGTGATCCTGTAATATTTGAAGGAGCTATATTAGCCAGAAACCCAGGGGGAACAGGAAATCTATTACTCGGTGCCGATACTGCATCATTTGTATTTGCTGGTATCGCATTCGATGAATTCCCAGGGTTTGTACCTCAGGATGTTACAACTATCACAACAGATGACAGGAAAATTGATGTAGCCGTACCTGGTAGTGGGCGATCTTTTATTCTCCCTATCGGTTCAACTGTAGATGCTACAGATATTGGCCTGGATGTTTTTATTGTAGATGATGAAACGGTTGATTTAGTAGGCGTTACAACTAACGATGTTCGGGTAGGAACTATTGTAAACGTTATAGACGCTAACACAGTAAAAGTTAGAATCTAATAAAAAGGAGATAAAAAGATGACTGCAACAGCTGAACTAGTAAAGCAATTTAATGTAATTGCTCGCACTACTTTTAATAAAAAGTATGAATCACACAAGCCTAAATTTAAAAATTTACTATTTACTTTTGATAGTGGATTAGTAGACTCTAATTTTTTCCCATATTTTGATTTTTTAGATCAAGTTGAGGAGTGGACCGGTACGAGGATTTACCAAACATTCCCAGAGGGACATCAATTTCGTATTGAAAATAAAAAATTTGATACGGGTATCAAAATTGGAGTTGAAAAGTTTGAAAGGGCTAGTAATCAAGTCAACAATGCATTAGCACCCTTGAACCCTTATAAAATACGTATTGGTGAGCTTGGTGTAATGGCCGCAGATTTTCCTTCCGTTAGGGCCATAGATATGGTAATCGATGGGGATACAAATACTTTTGGAACTACATTCGATGGGCAGAATTTTTTCTCTGCCACTCATGACTATGCGCCGACGGCTGGTTCTCAAAACAATATCATTGGAGGAACCGGAATTTCACTTTCCCAAATAGAAGCCGATTTAATAAGTGCTAGAAGTCGATTCGCAGGGTTTTCTTATGTCCAATCTCCTAACGATAGGGTTCGAGGTTTAAATGAATCAATTGAAGGCATGAAAATGCTTGTAATAGCACCCTCTAATCTAGATGGTCAATTTTACAAATTAAAGCAAAGTACCTTCTTTAATAATTCAGATAACCCTTCAAGAACTACTTTTGATTTCATGACTTTACCATCTTTGACCGCAGATGATCCAAATGATTGGTATGTTGCATTGCTTGATGAAGAAATGATGAAACCTTTCTTGCATCAAGTAGAAAAACCATTTGCAATTGATTTACCAAAAGCAGATGACGAAAGCGTTAGGCAAAGAGATGAATTTGAATGGGGAATCCGTGGACGAATGAATGTAGCTTATGGGGCTTGGTGGAAAATGATCAAAATTACAAACTCATAAACTTTGAGTAGAAATGGGTGGGGACAGTTTGTCCCCACCTATAATTGGAATATGGAAGCGAGGAGACTAGGAAAATGATTAAAAAAACAATAGAAGTAGAATCAAGAACAGGTATAATTTTGAGGAAGAGATCCTTTAAGAAAGGCACTGTTTGTGTACATGAAATTAAAGGGAATGAATTTTACAGATTTAAATCAGGTGGATTCATTAAAGAATTATCAAAAAAAGAATATCACTATTTAATGGGTCTCTCTAAAAAGGAAGTTCCGAAAGAGACCGAGGAAAAACAACAGCCACAAGAGGCTAAGGACATCGAAGAGCCAAAACCTAAAAAAAAGGGACGGCCTAAAAAAGGGGATAAATAATGAGTACGCCGTTAGGTATATCAGCTAGCAATGTAGAAAGTACAATAGGGGACGCTTCAGGGATTTATAATAATCCTGCATTTGCTGTTACGGATGCAGGCCAAACATTAGACATTTCCACATTAACTCTAAACAATAGCAGTTCTTTAACTAGACACATTTCATTAATAAATATTGGAGCAAATCCAGTACGTGTTGCATTTGGATCAGACGGAACTGCAATCACATTTGTAGATTTACCTGGTAATAGCTGGAATGCTGAGTTATCAGATAGTGCAGGATTATTTAGTCAATTAAGCATAGATGGTAATACAAATAAAATTGGTTTTAGATGTAGCGCTGCTTTAACAACTACAGTTTATATCCTATTAACATAAGGGGAAAAAAATGACATCACTTTGCGGTTTTAATCCATCAACACCACCGGTCCCAATAGGTCAAAAAGGGGTAGCCGATGGGGTTGCCACACTTGATAGTGGGGGTAAAATACCTGAATCTCAAATCCCTAGCTCTGTGTTAGGGGCGTTAAAATTTCAAGGCACTTGGAATGCCAACACAAATACCCCTACACTTGCTTCTGGCGTAGGCGAACAAGGTGATACTTTTATCGTCAGCGAGGCAGGAACAACGCCTTTAGATGGTATTACAGATTGGGAAGTCAATGATTTTCCTGTTTTTAATGGAACAGTTTGGTTGAAAATTGATAACAGTGAACTAGTAACCTCTGTTAATGGGCAGACAGGGGCAGTTTCCCTTAGCTTTTTAAACTTAACGGATACACCTGCAGGCTATGGTAGCGTAGCTGCGTTACCTTTAAAAGTAAATGCGACTACCGATGGAGTAGAAGTTTCTAGTGTTCTTACACTTCAAAGAATTAATACTCCTTCGGGAAATGACTTCGAATTGTTTGATCAATCAGGTAGCTTAGCTATTCAAGTTCGTTCTTTAGATGGCAATGTGGGAATTGGAGGGTTCACATCAGATAATAAATTATTCGTTAGTGGTGATGCTCAGATAAAAGCGCAAGCAGCGTTGGATAGTCTTGTATTAGGGACATTCGATCAAGCTACACAAACCCCTAAGCTTAGCTTAGGCGCTCAATTAGCCGGTTCTATAGAGGCGTTTGTTGAAAGGGATAATGATGGTGTTGGAACTACATCGTTACGACTAAAAGGAACGGCGGGGATAACCTTTGATTCCCAAACAAGTTCCGACCCTTTTACTTTTAATACTGGTGCACTTGTTGTAAATAATGAAATGAAAACTACTGAAAGATGGGTGTTTGAGAAATATTTTGGATGGAATAATGTTCCGGCTAATATCGCCCTTTTTCTATCATTTAATAATTCATCTGGATTCCCTAGGGCTTTTACACCAGATAAAAAAGGCAATGTAAATAGATTTAATGTTTCCGTTGAAAATGATGCAGCATATGGGGACTGGACAACTGGCACAGTCCAATTTCAATTTAATATAAATAGTGTTGCTCAGCATACAACAGCTACATTTACTAAAGCTCAATACGATGCGGCAGCTACTGGCATTTTAGGTAAAAATATAAAAGTAACTGGCTTGGATGTAGATTTTTTAGTTGAGGATGAAGTATCTTTTCAGGTTATAACAAGCGCAACATTTAATGGTATTGGCATTGATCTACACGTAATGCTATTTGGATTTTATGACAATACGTAAAGGAGATATTCAACAATGGCCTACGCTAGCGTTTCTGATGTTCAAGCCTATTTTGCAGATGTTGATTTTGGTAGTTCAGGCGCGGTAATAACCACGGCTGAAATTGACCAATGGTTAATTGAAGATAATAATTTTATAAACGGAAAATTAGAAAAGACAATAGATGTCTCTACTGTTACTAGCGCCGGATTACAAATACTAAAAACAATAAATGCAAAGTTAACAGCCCATAGGGTTGATGGTGCCAACCCATATTTCAATTCAAGAACAAAAGACGAGAAAAGTAATACTCGTAATCTTAGAAAACAGGCTATGGATGACCTAAGCTTAATTGAGAATAGGGATGTTCAAATCACGCCGTCATTCAAAGGGACCATAACTTCATTATTCGTTAATGATCCACCCCCACCTAAAGAGTGGACTAAAACCACAATTATCTAATGAGTGCAGGCTTCTTTTCCACTAAATTAGATAGACAGAGTAAGAAATTAATTGACGGCTTAGCATCTAAAGAAGTTTTAAAGCTCAAAAAAACTATCTCTGATATTGGTAAAAATTACAGACGCAATAGAAGTAAGATGTTTTCGGGGGCACAAAAACGTGACCAAAATTTAGCCTGGAAGCCACTAAATCCATTAACTATAGAATTTAAAAAAAGAAAGTTTGGTTCTAACAAAGGTACATTAATAGGCTCAGGGAGACTTGCTCGTAGTATAATTAGGGAAGGATCAGAGGGGAACATATCAAAAGTTTCTGATTTTGAAGGTGAATTTGGGACTAATGTATTTTATGCTAAATTCCATTTCACGGGTCTACCTAATAGACGGGTAAAATCAGCAAGACAGAGTGCGTTTCTTAGAGCTAACTTAGGATTGTTTAAAAAAGTAGGGGATAAAATTCCACTTCCAAAAAGGGATCCTATATCGCCTAATAAATCTGAAAGAAAGACTTATGGAGAGATATTAAAGCAAGGCATTATTAGAAATTTAAAAGCGATAGGCATTGAGGTAACATAATGACAATAATAAGAGATTCAGAAGATTTATTATTAACCACCAGAGATCTTTTAAAAGACCATATCAATACATTCATTACTAAAATCAACACAGAGAAGGGTGATACATTATTAGACCCTTTCAGTGATAACGAGTTCTTTTTCTTTTTCAGAGGTAAACCCAATCTAAAAAAGATGATCTATATTTTCAATGGAGACGTCAATATCAATTCTAATAGGGGCGGCCTTGCCCAGATATCAGATATATTCTGTTGGATAGTTATAAACCAACAATTGAATGATGATTCATTCTTTAAATCTCTCAGATATATGAGAGCAATACAAGATACATTGAATTCTAGAATTCTAATGGATATCGAAAACACCTCTAGCGATATCACTCTAGAACAAATAGCACCTTTTGATATAGAACAGAAAGACAAGTTCCCTTCAACAATCGTTTCTGGCGTTAGATTTTCAATAGATATTGCAATTAGTTAATATTTTTTTATAAAATTAGATTGTAATGGTATAATTAAAATGAATTTTCATAAGAAAAGAGGAAGCTATGACGGATAAATCAAATATCAGCGATATACAAATAGTTAACGATGTTTTGTCTGCAAAAAAGGTAAAGTATGAGGGTAAAGATACTTTAAATAGCACAATAAGCCTAGGGAGGGGAGATCTAAATTCTAAAAAACGCAGATTTAAAGTTACTAATTTATCAGGTAAGAAATTGTTGATTGATAAATGTGCTTGGTATTCAAGTTCGAATCAAATCACAATTAAGAAGGGAACTTTGTGGGAGGATATTCCACAAGGAGTAAAAAGTAAGATTTCATTTAGTGAAAAAGATTTTAAATAGGAGGAAAATTTAATGGCAATTCAAGCAACTAGAAATCCATTTGGTATCAAATACGCTATCGCATATGATAGATGTTCATTTAAACCATTTGGATTGTGGAGAGTTATAGGGGAAATGAATTTAGATCGGTCTATTGATAACGTACCAAATACAGGGGGGCACATTAGTGGTGCCTGGGATAGTGAATTTGGACAACCAGAAAATAGTATCGCATTAACGGTTCGTGAGTTGCCATTCTTTGCGTTTACTGTACTAGAAGGTGCAACAACTAATGAAATCGTGCCAGAGGCAACGGGTAGTGTCGGAGCGTTAACAAATAAACAAGGGACATCTGTTTTTGATGCAACTACCGGTATCGATTCAATTGCTGCCAAGGTCGGAGTAGAGCAAAATATAAAAGCGATTAGATATATTTTTGTTGCTACCGGTCCTGCCACTGTAGATATTCATTTACATGGTGATGGTACCCCATTTGAAACAATTGAAGGCGTCGTAGCTTCAAATATAACCGTTCCTAGCACAGGCGGGACCGTTGATGTTGATTCATTAGGGATTACAATTACTGGCGGGTCTGGCACGATTGCTTTTGTAACGGATGATACCGCATCTTCTGATACTAGACCAATACATCAAGGGTTTGGTATAACCCCGGTCGGTTCTGAGGGAGACACTCCAACTTCGTTTGGCCTATTAGGTGTTTATCCTAAAAAGTCTGATGGAATGCAATTCTGGATTGATTTTCCAAATGTAGTGGGTAGTGGATTACCAATAGGGGCAACCACACGGGAATGGTCTGAGTCTTCAATCACATTAACGCCATTAATTGATACGGCGACTGACAGATTGTATACATTCTTTAGCAAATTACCAGATGTAATCTGCTAATTAAAAAAAAAGGAAGCGAGGAAGCGGCGATGAAATTAGAACAAAAGAATCAAATTGGTATTATAAATAATGCATTAAGTTGCGTAAACATAGAAGTTGGGGGTAAATCATATATCCCCAACTTCACATTAGCAACGGCTATGATTTTAGAAGAGCGAGATATTGATGTTTTTAAGAATAGTAATATTTTGGAGAGCCCTAAGGGGATAGCGAACGTAATACACGCGAGCTTGCCAATTAAGATTCAAAAAGATATCGATATTTTGGAACTAGCAATTCAAATTGACCTCTCTATGATGTTAAATGTGGCAGAAGCTATCAAGCCTAAAGCCTCAGAATAAAAAACAAACTCAGATTATTGTGATTGAATGGGAATATCTAGATGAAACTCTTGGTTTTCATAGTATATTTTTAAGTGGGACAAGGTTCCCAATAAAATATACTATAGGGGCTATGATATTGTTAGGTAGACAAGGGCTAGATTTGTCTATTGATTTAACCTGGAATATCCCTACAAATTTACCAAAAATAATACACGCCTGCCTACCTATGGACTCCCGAAAAAGTATTTCATTCATTGAGTTAGCAGAGAAAATAAGTACAGACGATATACCTATATTATCAAATCACCTTAGAAGCATTATAGGTACAAATTCAAAAAATATTGAATCAGATAAACAAGGGAAAAGTACCGGCATAAAAGAGATTTTAACTTATATGAAGGTGAATTTCTCATTGTCTGACAAACAAATATTGGAAATGACTATACAAGAGATCCTTGATTTTATAGAATTAAAAAACAATCAAGATGTGGGTTTCTTAAAAAACATAACTTCCTTTTTAGCCCCTGTGATATTAGCCCCGTGCTCTAAAAATCCTAACAGTGTTAATGATCATCTAAGAAAAATACAAAATATCAATAATTCTACGGACGACATAGAGTATAATGATAAGGAGTTAGACGAGTTAGAAAAAAAGTTTAAGGGTATTTAATGGCTAATGACATTGCATTTAAAGTTACAATTGATCCAAAGCAAGCACAAACAGCCCTGGTCAGCCTTCAAAAGAATTTAAAATCAATTGGTGAGGGATTCACAAGATTTGGCAGGCAATCAGCGGTGGCCTTTGCCGGTTTTGCCGCTGTAATTGGAGGGGTAACCTTTGCTTTTGCTAACTTTGAGAGCCAATTAATAGACATCCAACGAACTACAGGTATAACAGGGGATGAATTAAAAGATTTAGGTAGTGAAATATTAGAATTATCTAAAAATAGCGATAGAAGTGCTATCGAATTAGGTAAGATTGCCGCTGCTGCTGGCCAATTAGGTATCCAAGGTTCACAAAATATACTTACATTCACTAAAACAGTTGCCCAAGTTTCAACCGCCTTAGGGTTTGCCGCTGAATTTACGGCAACAGCTCTTGCAAGGATATCCAAAGCCTTTGATATCCCTATAGATGACGTGGAGCGTTTAAGTTCATCGATAAATGAACTTTCACAAACAACCAGTGCAAGCGCTGAAGAAATTGTCATAGCGATTCAAAATGTGGCGCCGGTGTTAGGTCGATTAGCATTCTCTGAAGAGCAAATAGCTGGGTTAACTGCTACATTTATTGAACTCACGGGAAGTGGTGAGAGAGCGGCGGTAGCCTTGAGTCGATTCTTTTCGCAAGCTTCGGATAACTTCGATAAACTTGCTGAGGTAACAGGGTTAAGCCAAGACAGTTTAAAGGAATTATTTGATACAGATCCCACAAAATTCTTTTTATCAATTCAAAAAGGGTTTGCAGGCGTTGAAAGTAACGCATTAAGAACAGCTAAAGCACAAGAGATTTTTGGGATTCAGGGAGCCAGGGCGGTTCTTGCCAACAATGAACAGATTGAAAGGCTGGTAAAAAATCTTAACGATTCGGAAAAAGCCTTTAATGAAAATGTTTCAATTCAAGAAGAATTTGAAGCAACAAGCAAAAAATTACTATTCCAGCTTGGCCGGTTAAGGAATATATTCCAAATACTATTTATTGATTTAGGGCAAAGATTAGCGCCAACCATACGTACAATTATAGATGGGTTAACCAACTTAGCCTTAAAATTTGAAGCGCTCCCGGACCCTATAAAAGATTCCTTAGCCAATGCATTGTTATTAGGTGCGGCACTTACCGGTATGTTTGCTATATTAGGATTTGGAATAGGATTCATCTTAAAGGCAGCCAGTAATTTTATAGCTTTAGGTAGAGTTCTAGTAAAAGTAGCGCCATCATTCAAAAAGATCGCGTTAGGTATCAGAGGGATCTCTTTAGCTTTACTAGCCAACCCAATAGGATTGATTATTGGTGCAATTGCTTTAGCTATAGGTGTCTTACTTTTCGCATTCAGAAATAATTTTGGTGGAATTTTAGATATATTAAAAATCTTTGTGGATCAATGGCTAGCAGCGTTTCAATTCGTTAGAACTGTTGTTGGTCTTGTAGCCAATGTATTAAGAGATAAGTTAGGTGGGGCCTTTAGATTCATAACGAATCTATCCAGGGCTGTCATAAAAAGAGTAATAGAAAATTTCACAATATTTTTTAATGTCTTAATTAAAGGTGCGAACTTAGCTTTCAAACCAATTTCACGTCTATTCGGTGTAGTTAAAATATTTTTCAATGGGATTATCAACGTTGTTGGTATAGCTATAGATAAATTAGGATCCTTTTTTAAAACCTTTGTTAAATTAGCGGCGGCGGTTATTGGATTTGATCTAAATGCTCTTAAAAGCGCCATCAAGGAATTCACTGATACTAGTGAAGATAATGCAGACAGGCTTAAGGATGTGTGGAAAGAAACACAAGACGCCAATACGGAAGCCTCAAGAAAAGCAAATAAAGATATCTTAAAAGATAATCAAGACTTAGCCAAACAATTAACAGCGCCTGGCCTTCCACCTATACCAGGTCTCCCGACTGCACCAGGTGCCCCAGGGGTAACCATTCCAGATGTCCCAGGACCTAAATTTGTTGATACAGAGGCAGAGAAACGAAAACAAGCATTAATACAAGCCGCTCAGGATAGAATTGCAGGCGTTCAAAAAGAAGGTCAAGAAATCTTTACTATCAGGCAAGAGCAATCAATTTTAGAATTACAGTCATTGCAAGGGACTCTAAGCAGACGTGAAGAGTTGGAGCTTGAACAATTTCAAGCAAGAAGAGATCTTTTGTTGGAGCAAGGCAGTTTAGATAAGGAAACTGTAGAGCTATTAAAGCAAGAAGAGCAAACTATCAGAGATCGTTTTAATAGGCTTCAATTAGAGCGTGAAAAACAGCTTCAAATTCAAAGACAGAAATTACAAATAAGTGATCTAACTACCCTTAAAGGTTTTCTTGGTGAAGTAGGGGTAGCCTTCAAAGAGGCCGCTTTAGTCCTGAAAGGGATTAGGTTGGGGGAAGCTATAGTTAGTGTAGCCACAGGCATTGCCAATGCGTTAGCGGGGCCCTTCCCTGTTAATATTGCTAACGCTGCTATTGTTGGTGCTCAGGGCGCCGCTCAGATAGCTACAATACAGGCTCAACAATTCCAGGTTGGGGCTGTGAATATACCAGCTCAAATACCTGCAATTCTAGATCCTGGTGAAATGGTTATTACTAGATCGATTGCTCAGGGTATTAGGGGTGGGGACTTAACATTAGGTGGACCTGGTGGCGGCCAACAGGAAGGGACAACTAATAATTTTAATATTAACTTTGATGGGGCGCAATTTTTAGGGATAGATGAAAGTGCCGTGGATCAAATTGAGGAACTATTGATTGCTAAACGTGAAGTTATTGGCAGCGCATTAGTTCCAGGAATAGGGGTTTAATATGAGCTTAAATACTAGCTTAGGTGAGGGATTTAAATTCTTTCGAAGAAATTTTACTGATATTACAAGGACTGAAATATCGGAGGCTGTAGCTACTATTGATAATAATTCAGCTAATCTTGATTTAATGCTTAATCGGAATGAATTCGATAGGTGGGAATCAATTGGTGCTAATGATGACCAGGTAAAGGTTACATTTGATGTGGATTTTAATGTAGACAGGAATCTAACAGACTTCTTTCTTATAGATACCAATCTAACCAGCTTTGAATTACAGAGATTTGATACAGGGCTAGGTGAGTTTGTTACATTTTTCAATGAAAACAAGAATTTCTTTATGAACTTTAATGGCAGTGATGAATTTATAAATGCCGCAGACGATGCAACTTTAGATATCACAGATGATTTGACTGTAAGTGTCTGGGTTAACGCGGCCGCAGGCTCATCACAATCCATAATTGGTAAATATGATACAAATTCTCAACGTTCTTGGCTTATAACAACAGCTAGTAGTACGAAAGCTAGGGTAATTATATCCGATGACGGAATCGGTGGGCCTCCATTAAGTTCGAATTTAAAAGATTACACCACAAGTATAGATGTTCTTGATAACACTTGGCATCATATTGCATTCACATTTGAAACAGGGGTATTAAAAATATATGTCGATGGAGTTGAAGATACATCGGTGACAAAAACCTCAGATGGTCCAATAACTTCTATCTTTAGTAGTACTACAGATGTAACAATGGCAACTCGTCTAGCTACAGGTGTCGGGGGGCAATTCTTGACCGGAAGCATAGACGAGGCTGCCATATGGGATACTACCGTACTTACCGCCTCAGAGATAGCAGAAATATATAATAACGGACAACCCACAGACCTTTCAGAGCATAGCCAGGCGGTAAATCTAGTATCTTGGTGGCAGATGGGCGATAGGGACGTGCCGCCAACCGTTACGGATAGAATTGGTAGCAATGATGGAAATATGAATAATATGGACGCTACAAATATTGCCGCGTCACCTATTGGAGCTCAAGGAAACCAAGACAGTTTCTTTACGGCCTCATTTACTGGGGTTACAACCGAACAATTCAAACTGATTATGTATAAGACTCAAACTCCCAATGAAGAAAAAAGAATCAATGAGCTTATTATTACAGAACTTATAGGTCAATTTGAGTTCAGACCTTTTGCCCAGCCTCGGCACGATGGGAATGTAGTAGAAAATAAGATGATTAATGGCCGATCAAAGTTTGTCTATAATCTAGTTCAGCATAATTTTAATCTGACATTAACAAGTCACACAAGCATACCTGATAGACAGTTAATCCAAACCCTCATAGATCTGAATGATTCCTTTATCTTTTGGCCTTCTGGTGGTGATGAGACGCAGTTTTCATTTGCAGATGAGGGATATAGGCTCGAAGATATATTCTTAGTTTCTATGGCTAATTTCCCTAGTCCTTTCTATACAAGGAATTACTATAGGGCTGGGACTAATTTACAGATTCTTTTAAAAGAGGTGTCATAGCCTTGGTTGCATTAACCCCAGTCGCTAAACATTCTAATAATCCGTTCCAATTCAAAGTCCTTAAAGTTGAACTTGCTACTAGACGGACAAATAATACATTAGATCCATTTGTTGATATTACGCGCTTTGTAAAGAAGGGCGGAATAAGCCGTTTGAGTAAGTCTATAGATTCAAATGACTTTGATATTGGATTTTTTGAACAATCAAATTTAACACTCACCCTAGATAATTCTCAAGGTCAATTTATGAAAGGGAGAGGTTTTTTTGTAAACAAGATCATAGATAGGTCTAGAGTGAAGGTGGTGGCCGGATTTAGGAACATAGACGATGGCACTATCGATTCCGAAACTACATTTGAGGGGATATTGTCCGCTGAGACGGCCAACGCTTCCCTTAGATCTGAGACTATAACCTATAAGATATTAAGTTTCAGTTCATTGATTACAAGATTAAGAAGCAGATCCGCCGCAGTTGATGACGGTATGGACTTCAGGACTGCTATATTCAACCTATTAAATATTAATGAAATCAAAACCTATATCACGGTCGATATAAACAATATAAACCCTAAATTCAACGGCACGGTTGATAGTGGTGTCTTTTTTGAGGGTAAACAGTTAGATGAATCTATAAATAAACTCTTGTTAGCCTCCAATTCTGTATTAAAAATAAAAAACAACACTATTTTCATACAGGATAGGGAACAATCTGTAGATGTTAAGTTTGAATACTTCGGCAAGGGAGGCACTAGACCGGCTAATATAATAGATATTAGCAACTATAATGAAGGGGACAAAAGAATCATCACTCGTGTCCAATTTGAGGGTGATCTAGGGGTGTTTGATTCCCCCGACTTTATTATTGATAAGTTCGGGGCTAAATTAAAACGTGTTGATATAGGATTTATTACCAATACGATTAAAAAGTTTGGTATCTCGCAAGATATACTAGGAGAGTTCCAATTCCCGAAAACTGAGTTTCAAATCACAGGCCCTTATTTAGGCGAACAGGTCGATTTATTAGATTTAATAACAGTAGATAACCCAGGGTATGATTTTAATACAAACGTGGCCCTGTATGACTCCCCTGATTCGGAATATGACACTGATGACGTATACGCTAGTAGTAATACAGGTTTGATAATTGATAAGAATCTGGGGTTTAAAGTCTTGAAAGTAGAACATGATTTTGCGAGGTATCAAACTAAATTAAAAGTGAGAAGGATTGGTAGCAAGGAATTTGATGGTCAGTTAAGTTAGCGGTTTTCTTTCTTGTCTCTATATTTACGAAACTCGACCTTAACAGTATCCAATTTTTGAAAATTCATTATATTTTTATCAATGAAGGATTCAATGTACGGGATTAAGGACTTCATATTTGAAAATTCTTTTCTAACTTCATCTATCTGCACATCAAAATACCCATTAAAAACCTCCATTAGAATATCAATATCCCTTATTCTTTGGTCTAAATCAATTAATTTCTGGTCAATCTCAACCAATTTTATATCAATAGTGGCGTTCATTTAGATAACTTTCCCAGTAGCTAAAGCGAAGATTTGCTTTCTCAACTCTTCAAATTGTTTACCGATATGGATTTTGAATTTATCATCGATACTAACTTCGAATTTTTCTAGACTTTTGTCTATAGCTTTTTCTATGGATTCTATTTGTTCATCTATGTCTTTTTTAGTGTAAACGGACTCTTTGAATTTCCTGAAATCTTTTGAAATTTCTTTTTTTCTTTTAAAAATATAGCCAGTCCAAAAGAGATTACCAATAACTAACGAGCCAAAAATTGTCATTGGTGTAGAATTAAGTATGAAGTCTACTATACCTGTAATGCTCTTTATCATCATCGTTTAGGTGAGCGTTTCCAGGGATACCTTTCTTGAATTCAGTATTGTTAATTGAGAAGCAAATACAGAAAATTGAGTCGTGAAGCTTAATTCATTGGCTTTATCTTTTTGTAGTTCTAATAAAACAATTTGGGTTTCAATATTTCTTAATTCATCATTACGAGACTGATTAAAATCATACCCAGGGTTAGGAACCCAAGCACTATTTGCATACCACTCTTTAATCTTTTTATCTTCTACAAAGCTACATAAGCCTTCATTTGGTCCTTCCACTATGATCCCAGGCTTATAATTAACAATTGTATTATCAAATAATTTTACATCCATTTTATTGCCTATAGTCATAGCCTACAGCGGCTAAAAATGCTTCGCTCACCATTGATTTAAGCGCTAAGATCGTTCCGTTTTGTATTAACATATTAGCAGAGATACCGGTTTCTTGGGTGAACCCAGATGTTGATTGAACAGCATATACTAGCATTCCACTTGTAGCGGTAAAAGCCCGGATGACAAAAAATACTTCTTGGATATTTGGATTTTGTGCCGTAGCAACAAACCTACATATCCAATTGTTTATAGGGGCCGGGATCGTATTGAAATCATTCAACGTTAATGAGGTGGATAAACCTGTTGATTCCTGTGCGTTATGGTAATGATACTGTCCCTTTTGATAATCGAATTTTAAAATATTACTAGCCCCATCATTAAAGACGGTTACTCCGGTCCATCGCCAATATCTGAATGGATGATAGTACCCTTCTTTCTTATCTGGCAACCTAGGCGGTTTATCTGAGAAGAAATAATTTAAATCTGAATCGACATAAATATAATATAAAGTATTGGCCGTCTCACTTACACCCGACTCTAAATCAACACTCAATTGGATTTCCCTTCCGAAATGATTTTCCATTGTAAAGAGTTGTCCAGCAACGGAAACGTCCTTAGCATTAATCCTGACGGTATCGTCATCAACAAAAAAAGCATCTAAGTCTAAATTAGAAGCCCAAGCTAAGTCAAAATCGTTAGCCTCAACAGCGACTACCTGGGTGTCATCCACTATGGCGATGCCTATAAAATGAATATCTTTGTTCTCAAATAGAGATCCATTGAATCTTTGCCAACGTTTTGAGTCTGTATTGAAATAGATATCACCTAAAGAAGGGGAACCTGGATCAAATGATTGAAACTCAGGGGGTCTAGTAGGTGCGAAAACAGTGGTTAAATCAGCATCTAAGAAGATGTAACTTGTTCTGAGTAATGTGATTACATCATTATTGGCCATTTCTTCACGTTCAGAGCCGCCTATTCCTCTCTTAAACGCATACAATCGACTATTGGTATTATCTATTAGTGCAAGAAAGAATTCTGGTCCTGCGCCGTGTTGAAATGCCTGTATGGTTCCATCTAAACCTGTTATTTCAAGCCCCGCAGTATCATAATTAATAAACGTAGACCCGAATTCACCCTCAGTTTCAGTGAATTTTTGATTGGCATACGCTGCATCACTAACAAGTGCGGTATTATTAGCAGCCGGAGCAGTTAAAAGCCCAGTAACAAGGATATCACTCTCTAGAATTACAGTTTCTTTATTGATTACAAGTTCTAAGTTTGGATTAGCCCCCCCCGCTTTAATATTTATATTTGTACTAGAAGCTACAACCTCTAAAAAGTCAGGGAATCCATCTAACGTTGCTTTCCCCGCCTGTATTTGATGGTTTAAACTTTGAAAGTTAGTTAAGTCTAAGACCTCACCCTTACGAATTATATTGCCTAAGATGCGAAGGTTTTGAAATTCGCCACCTTCGGTTCCCAAGTCGCCCTCACCGGGAGCTGAAACCCCAAGTGAATTACGACAAGTTATATCTTCAACAAAAGCATCTTTATACTGATTGACGTCATCTGAGATTATCTTATTCCCAGGGGCCTTTGTTACTAATGTGTTGGTACTCATAACTACATTTTAGTACATCGAACTAGTAAAAGAAAATGTTTTAATAGAAATTATCTAAAAAATATTCCTGTGTTTGTATCCCATCCACAATTAATCTAACTACAGAGCCTATGTTTTTACCTAAAACATCTCTATTAACATTCATAGCAAATTCATTTTTATCATTTACAGTTTGATTGCCCATATACATCCGATATGTTCCGTTAACCTCTACAAGGAATTCATGATACGGACCTATACTAATGTTGTCCCCAACTAAAATCCTTATTTCATTCATTAGATGGTGATTGTGTACATAGAATTCAATGTAATCAGTGGATTGATCACCCCCAAAGACTATTTTAGTTATGACAGTGTCGAATCTGTACTGGCCTGGCTCATATGGGAATGTAGGCTGTGTAAATGCTACCTGTGAGCTTGTTAGGTTGTATGATCTAGATAGATTAGTATCTATTGATCGGATTATTCCTGAACAGGATACTAGGAATATGGTTAATAAGATTGGTATTGATTTATAAATGTTCATTAATTAACTCCTTTTATTGTTACATTCACACATATCATATTTGATTTACTTCGCAAGATTCGAACTTCTACAAGGTGATTGAATACTTCCTTTGGAATTTTATCTGTTATGCATTTACACAGTTCAATTTGTATATCCCGCTTAAGACATATTTTACAATTGGGATCCGATTGTAAAATATGTTTGTCCAGCTTCTTCCCAATCACTAATATTTGATTCTGTTCTATTTAGTGCGTATTTGATGCCTCACCTCCAATTTAGTATGTAGTTGTTTTAAAATACCTCTCCAAAGCATCTAGTAAGTTATTTATTTTTTTAGAATCATTATCCCTGACGACTTTACCTTGTTCACTTGTAAAAATAGCTTCAATCGCGCCATTGATATCTCTTTGAATCCCGAGTAATCCATCATCCCAATTGTCCCCATACTCATCTATAGCGCCTTCAATACTTAACATTTTTATCCTCCAATTATTTTAAAAATTCTACACCGTAATTGCCTACCCTCAATACTTTCCTGATTCCATTTCTCTCACTAAATAAAGGCGGGTTCTTTTTCTTATTAACAATTGCCAGACCTTTACCAAATATTCGAAACCAAAAACCGCCATCATAAAAAGCTAATGTAATAATCTTAAAATCTATTTGTATGATATCGTGCCATTTGTGAAAAAACTTCATTTTCTCACCTCCAATTTACTTTTTATCACTTAATAGTAGAGACTTCTATATCATTTACTTTTTGTATCATTTGAAGTTTTTGATCTTCTGTAAGATATCTAGATTCCGACAAGCCGTAGGTTATATCTAACCAGCGAATAAATTTTTCATTGTGTCTTTTTTCTATATCAGCTTCTGGTACCCTGCTGATAAATATTTTATTACCTTCTTCCTTCATCTCTCACCTCCTTTAACGGTATAGATATATGTAACTCAATATATGACCCTTTATTTTTGTGAATCTATCCATACTGGGTATATAGATTAAGTGGTCGTTAGTATTAAAATAACCACGCCAAGAATCTATCTCAACTACCATTGGCACGGAACCGTAACGTTCTATATTCACCTTAGAATCACTTTTTAACTTCTGTACGAAATATTTTATATCTTCATTGTCATTATCTATTGGAGAAATACTATAAATTTCCTCAGGAAACTTGACCATTTTAAATTCTTCTATATCCATAAAATCGCCTCCAATCAAATTTATAAACTTATAATAACATCGCCGTGCCCATTGGTCAACATCTTGACCCACAATGTTGACCAATCATAATAACCTTAGTATAATTTATGCATATGTTTAAACATAAGAAGCTTAGGGAATTAAGACATGAAATGAGTATAAGCCACGAAAGGTTGGCGCGTGATCTATATAAAGCCACTGGGTATGGTGTCTGTAAGAGCTCATTAATTAACTGGGAGAAGTCCACGATTCCAAATGCAGAAGGGCTATATGCCTTATCCTTATTCTATAAGAAAGCGATGACGTATTTTTTTAAATAGGATTTCCCATATGATAAGCTGGAATTATGAATAACAATAAATCTAGATTTAAATTAATAACAGATTCGCCGTATAAACCGGCGGGGAAAAGGGAACCGAGATGGATTACTTCTTTGTTGAGGAATATGATGACCCACAAGATGCGCCAGAAATGGAGTCGTGCGGTGTATTTATGGGAGCCCTTAGGGAGAAAATACTTGAAAAGTCAAAAACGCAATCAATAGATTCTATCTGTGAGCCTATCGATTTAGCCTTTAATAATCCAAAATTTACTGTGAGATATTTGTATTTCAGGAATTAAATGATGAAAAAGAAAATTGATACCGCAGTATATAAATTCTCGATAGATGATAAGGATTATAGGGCCTGGTCTGTAAATTCCGGTATATCTCAAATAGAGGTGTGTGTGAACAACCAGTGGGAATTACTTTCGTCTTCTAATGGTAATTATACAAAGATCCTTCAGGAATGCGAATACAGAGCAAAGCGGGCCTTATCATTGAAGGGCAATGAAACGATACCCTTTTAATGTGGCGAATAATTTTGTTTCCAGATATTTAAATGTTACTATTTTAATATCCAGATACTCACTTAGAGATTATGTACGCCTTCATCCATAATCTCTTTATTGCCTGTACCGTTTCACACTTTGCGGTACAGGCTGCCTCAGCTCACTAAAATCCCAATTAAACCTTATTATTTTTACCTGCCACATCCCTATTAAAACGTATATCTGTTACTTTTGAGGCTAAGTCATCATATAAATCACCGCACTCGATAAATTTATCGAGTAATTGTTGCTCATTAACGCTTAGCATTGGATACAGACCCTCTATGTAAGAGTTGGGGGGACGTTTTTGGAGTAAATTACATTGATCCTCCGCATAGTTAATTAAATCTTTGATTGTGTTTTTCATTTGGGTCTTTCTCGTTTGTTTAAGCCAAGAAAGAAAGCTCTCAGGATTTTCCGTTATAAGACGATCTTGACTTATAAAATCTACAATTTCTTGTATTTTATCTTCTGCCTCACTCACTTTGAACCTCCTTTTTAAATAATTCCTCTGGCAACCCGTTAGCTGCATCTTGTGTGAATTCTTGAATTACCCCATTTAAATCTGTGTAGTGAAATGTTATATCGTAATCATATAATGTTACCTCTTCAGACAGCATTGAGATATCCCCAACTTTTATTATCTGTAGACTTGATAATAAATACTGATAAACATCCCCAATTTTATACTTATTTTGGAGCTCATTAAATAGATTCATCTCACACCTGCCGTATATTCAGAAATCTTAGCATTCTAAACTTCGTGAGTGCCTGCAACACCTCGTCTTTCCCTGTCCTTCATTCTCTTATCAAGCCAAAGTAAAGCTTCATCTAGTTTGGTTATCGCCATACTGTTTTCCCTGCCTTTGAATTTTGATTCGTTATAATGTTCAATCCTGAATTTCGCAGCTTTGATTACATCCTCAACCAAAGCACCATTTGGTTCCAATCTATCTTTACCCCTATTTAAAGGGCCATCTTGCCATCTGATATAAATACCCATCCCGTCTACGAAACCACCTGTAGGGTTACCGTCTTCATCTGTAGAATTCTCAAATTTAAATCCATTACTTGCCATAATTAACTCCTCGATTAGTTACTCTGAAAAAGTTCATCTAGCTCTTCCTTGAGATCCGCCCACCTTTGACCAGTGTTAGTTTTCTCTTCTCCTTCGTTATCCAAATTCAAAACGTCTTTGGCTATAGAGCCAGGGGTTTTTATAACTTCCCCTAAAATTCCAAAAATACTCATCTCACACCTCCAATATATTCAGATATTTTAGCATTCATCGCTATTTCGTACAGGAACGGGATATTCATAGACCTAGGCGTCTCCTCTTGTATTTTAAGGTGGAACTTCTCTATAAGAACTGGGTTAGTTTTCTTAAACACGTCCATTTTGATCTTGGTTCCATCGTTCAATTTTTTAATGGCCCTGTCATCCCTTAACATTTGTTGCGTTTTCTCGTTAGTAGGATACCTCAAATTAATCACCTCTCCTTTTTTTGTCTTATATTTCCACTCGCCATTATCCGTGAGAGCCCCATACAAGAGCGCGGCGGGCGTTGTTCTTATCTTATCAAGGGTGTAGCACCCTTCAAGTCTAGTAATTCGATCCTGAACCATGGTCACACCGTATCGCTTAATCATCTTGTACAGGGTGCTTTTAGGCATCTTGCTAAATGGGGAGTCTTTTTTAAATTTAAAATTAGAAACGTCGTCTGGCTTTATCGTTTCCCCGACATTAGGAAAACGATCATGACGACTTTTTCTTAACTTATTGTTATTAAGAATAATACTATATATAGGGGGATTTACTTTTACTACACTAGGTGTAGTGTTTGCTTTCTTTTGAGATGGGGAGGAGGGTATGGTTTTCTCTGTCTTATTCTCGTTCTCAATGATGCCCATATAGATACCATAGGTTAGCCTGTACCTGCTCCTACCTACCCTAACTATCAAACCCTTATCCGTGAGTTCCGAGAGACACCTAGAGACCGTTTGGTAAGAACCAAACCCGCAGCCTTTTAGTATCTGATCGTATGTGGCCCTAGAGTTGGATGAGTCATAGTCTAAACGTGACCCTAGAAATGAGTAAGCTAATCTTGATTTAGGGGAGGTATTTTTAGAGGAAAGGTGCTCATAGGTATTGTTTTTGACCTTAGAGTATGGCGTTAGACATGTATTTTGGGTATAATTATTCATAACAATTTCCTTTTGAAGGCCCCTAAACTTTTTGCGAGTGTGGGGCTTTCATATTTTTTAGATTACCCGGTGCTTAGATATCCTTACGAATACGCCCGGGTGTGTTGATTAGATTATAGTACAGATCTTCTAACATACAAAATCAAAGAGACTGTTAAATTTTAATGCCTTCTTCACTGTCATCCGTCCTAGAATTTTTTCTTTTTGCCTCTTATAGTTTCGTTCGAGCCTATCCATATGATAAGCCAAACCCATACGTTTATCCTTCATTAAGGATAAAAAAGCCTGGTCGGTTCTTATTTCTAAGAGCTCTAACAATTTCCCTTTTGGTAGATTTTCATATTCTTTTTTGCTGATCATATCTATTTTCTACCTCCTTTTATTCCCACAAAGATTTTCCATCACACATATGTATCTCAGGGGTCCACATAGGAATCCCTAGGGTCAACTTATATCCATTTTTGTGACAAACAATGGCATCTTTTTCAATGAGTTCTATCATGTATTTATTGATTTTCTTATTTGAAAGCCCAGTTTTTTCCTTAAGGGCGGTAATGATATCTTCAGAGTCATATTTCAACAACACATCAGCAAGATAAATATAGAAAGTGCCAGCATCAAAAGAAATATTGAGCTCTTCAAGTTTCTTTATAAATTTGTCAGCTTGGATCATCATTTTTTTCATTTTCCCGCCTCCCAATTGTATAGATTTTTGATATCCAAAATCAACCCCAGAAAGGCATTGTGGTAAAATCAAAAATTTGTTCATCACAATCTATCGTCTCTACTGAAAAATCAGGCCCAGATTTCAAGTCGCGAATATCGAAAGGTGGGTGATCTGATGTTTCATACTGCATTATCAGGTCTTTGGCCCTAGTCCAATCCTTTGCAAATACGGTAATTCCACCCTGAGGGGCACTGTATGAACCTATACTTACTATAAAAACTTTCACTTTTCCGCCTCCAAATTATTTAAGCCCCATTACAACCGCATTGAAATGCATTGTATTTCCACAGTTAAGACAAACCATTAATAGCTCAGGAACTTTCCCAGGGTCACTGGGGGCCCAAGACCATACTAAATTGTCTTTTATGGTCCACTCATTCTTATTGCAAAAACCGCATTCTCTATTTATTCCTTTGCCTTGCAACCAGTCCTCTATTTTATTTAGATGCTCTTCTGAGAGATGACTTTCGTATTTATTTGACATCTTTTAATCCCTCAGTTCTAATCATATCGGCTATGGTCTCAGTAACAATCATTTCCCCACTATCCACTATTGACTCTTCATTGCGTTTAATTGATCTGTTTTTAGTAAAAAAAACAATGAAAAATTTAACTGCCCTACATAACCAAAAATAAATATATTTTTTCACTTCTCCGCCTCCAAATTATATAGATTTTCTTTAAAAGAAAGGGACCTCTAAAAGAGTATGCTTACCCGTCGCCCTCACATCACAATGGGTCCAGGTATCAGTGCCTAGCTCAATCGTACTTAGACCTCGAACTTTAAAAGATCTAAAGCTTTCCTTAATATCAATCCTAAACTCTTCAGGTGTCATACCTGCTATTTTATAGTCGCAAGCCCTCCCAAATTTATGTTGAGATAAAGTAGCCCCTACAGGGTCAGGTATGGATTTGATTTCTTCTAAACATGGTTTGCAAACTATGTCTTTAAAGTCGGATTCTTTTATTTTATAGGTTGGGGGCCTAAATCCAGAAAACGAGTAAAACCCTCCACTTTTCCAGTTATTTATTGTTACGGCTAAATCGTAACGATTTCTTATGTACTGAGATAGTGCGATTATTTTGGGGTCTAATATCCCTATAAGAACATTCTTGGAACATTTTTCATAGGTCTCCTTGTCAAAGAATTCCCACAGCCAGAAATTGTCACTTACTTTAATATCTTGCTTCATTTAAGCACTCCTCTTTAACTGTATTATGAATTACTCTTTTTATTAGTTTGGATTGCAAAAAATACCCACCACTAGCCAGTACTATTATTACAATGCTTCCAATAAGTATCATTCCGATATCATATATTAGGCCCTCATAATATATGATAACTCACCCTTTCTTTTTATGTCTTTAATAAACTCCCCATCCATTATTTCTGTGAATGAGTACCCCTTGATCAATAAATGCCTCAGTGCGTGAAGGCCGTAAATTTTAAGTTGTTTTTCGCTGGGTCCTGAACGCGTTATGATTGAAATATCAGTAATCAAATTTTCAGTTTTAATATATGTTTCTAATGACCTTCTGGGAAGCCTGAAGCACGCACATAAAAGCCCTTTTATATATTTTTTCATTAAACACTCCTTCTTGCCCCCCCCCTGATTATTACAAACTAACTATCAGCAACCAAATCAGTTATAGATATACCCTCATATCTCTCGGAATTGGTTATTTCACATTGGTCAAAGTCGCCTTCGAATAATGAACCATCGCCTATTATATTGGAGCAATCCCCAGTTAACCTAGACCCATCACCTGTCAACCGAGAACAATCGCCCCTCAATCCAGAATAATCACCTATTAAACTCGAATGTTTCCCAGGGATTTTTCTTCCATCAATAAAATGGTATAAAAATATATTCTCTATATTCCTTAAGTTTTTCTTCATCTCTAGCCTCCAGATTTTTCGATATCCTCCCCCTTCAATTCATCGGGCATATTAAACACTTTCGAATGCCCGTTCACACCTCCATAATCAATATATTATATTACAATATCATTGTCAACAAAAAAATATTCTTAGTATAAATAAAATAAAGGGTTGTAATAACGTTGTAACATTGGTATGATGTATTTATCAACTTAAGGAAAGGAAAACATGAGAGAATATAAAGATGCTAGGATGACCATATTAATGACGCAGTCAGATAAGAACACTTTTAATAAGTGTTGTGAGGCAAACGGTGAAACAATGTCGAGAATACTTATTGATTTCATTAGGGGATATATTAAGCAGAATAAATACAAACTTATTGGAGGTGAACAAAACTAACTTATAATAAAAACAAAAGCGGCCACGCAAATGACCGCTTTTGATACCTATGAACCTGGAGGGTTCCAAATGATTAAAACAAAAATATTGAGTTTCTTCAACTTAGATGGAAATAACGACCTAAATAAACTAACTGACATTGCATTGATTGGTGTTAGTAAACCCCAGAGAAAGTATTTTCTTAAAAAGATTAAGCTATCGGTTAAATCAAACCCAGATAAATTAAAAAGTATTCTATTGAACGTATCACAAAACAAGGCCTCAATTGATTACCTAGCAGGCTTTATAAGCGCAAGGGTATGAAGATGAGTTTAATACAGTTAAGGCGATTAACGTCTGAAATCAAAGATGATCTAGGTGATTTAGGAAACTTACTAGAAAAAGCTTACAGCAATACAGAAGAAATCAATATCTTTGCTACTCAATTAAATAAAACCCTGTCTAGAATTTCTGACATTACAGAGCGGGAATTATAATGGATAAGAACGTAGCGGTTACTACTGATGATTTCTGGGGGTTCTTAGCTGGACCTGAGAATGATTTTAAAAATGTCTTCAAAGAAGATTTATCAAAAATGGATATGGAAGAGCAAATTTTAGTGTATGAGAGATTCGGATATTAGGAGGAAATTATGAAGTTTTTAAATATAGATATCGAGGGTGATACATACAAAATCTTATCAGGAGCTGATTTCACAACAAGGCTAATAGGAATAGAAAATATTCAAGAAGAAATCCTATCTTTGATTCAAGCAAAAGATACAATTCGGGAGTTTAATATGGAGGAGTTGGGGGGTGGTCTTGATCGTAGGTTAAAAGATTCCTTATTCCAGATGAGCGCAAAGCTTAAGCTTTTAGGAGAAGATTATGTACAGATTCCCTGAAGAAGGAACGGTTGAATACGACTTTCAAAAGCCATTTAGAGAGGAGGAAATAGGGTGGAGGCCTCAATCCACGGGGGTAAAGCGTGATAAGGATGGGGAAGACAAGCCCTGGGTTATGTGTTTGGCCTACGTGCAGGCTAGATCCGTTCAGAGCAGATTAGAAGAGGTTCTTGGTTTCGATGGATGGGAGACGGAATATAGGAATGTACCAGGCGGAGTTATGTGTAAATTAACTTCGCATAAGGATGGCCGAACCGCATCGAAAGAAGATGGCTCCCCCGATGAATCTGATATAGAGCCATTTAAAAGTGCAATAACGGGATCATTTAAACGTGTGGCGTCTTCAGGATTTGGTATAGGCAGGTATTTATACTCCCTAGATACGGCCTTTGCCTCTCAGTGCTCTTTTTCATCACAGTCGGGATATGAATTCCATAAGGGTAAACCTGGGGAGAAGAGCATTTGGTGGCTACCTCCAAAGCTTCCGTCTTGGGCAATCCCACAAAGCTTCCGTGGGGGGTCCAACTGTACGATAAATTCGGACAGTTCAAAACCAAAGGATTATCAGATGAAGCCAGCGGCATACTGCGAGGACTGCAAGGCTGGTATAACGGATAAAGTTAAAAGCTACAGCCTAGAGAAGCACAAGAAAATACTCTGTATGAACTGTCAGAAAAAAGAGACGTCAGTCCCGTACTCAGGGGCAATAAAGACATTGCCTAAGAAAGGTGTCAACAAAAACGAATGTGTTGACTGTAAGGAGGTTGTGACGGACGACGTGAGAGATACTAGCCTCATTCATTACAAAGGAGTCTTTTGTTATGATTGCCAGGAAAAAAAACCTCTTAGACAGGTAATCCAACAATGGGAGCTTGAACCAAAAGAAAACCCAGTGTATCCGGTTTAAATATTAAGGAGTTTAAAACATGAGTAACGATAAATTAAAGACTTTCATAGAAAGTAAACTTATGGATGAGCTGATAGAACAGGGGGTTGCTGATTGGGAGAAAGTAAAGGAGCTTGAAGAGGAAATGGACATTCGTAACAGAAAATTAATCTCAGGAGAAGAGTTCTATGCAGGAGGCTATAACGACGCCGAATGGCCACCGAGGGTTTCAAGGGAGTTCGTGGCGTGGAACTCCCCATCACATACAACTAGAAGGGACTGTTTAAATGGGTACTTTCAATAGGAGGAAAGAGATGGGAGAAGATATTTTTGTTCAGGATGATTATAATAGAGCATTTATTATACCTAAAGAAAAAATACATGATTGGGTTTATAAACATTATAAAAATGACGATAAACCAGATTGGGCCACATATGTGGGTGACGGGTGGATAGATGGGATAGAGAACCTACAAATAGGAGCAGGGTTTCGTATGCTTTAAATGGGTACTTTCAATAGGAGGAAATATGCTTGTCTTTAAAAACGAAAAAGAATTCAGGGAAACACTCAAACAAAATAACGTTCTTAGTTCCAGTAGTCGTTCCCGCAGTAAGGACAACTCAATCGATGCGGCGTACACATCGGCAGTACAAACGCTATGGGATCTTAAAGACAGTGATTGCACTTTATTATTTGGAGGCGCTGTCAAAATATCACTCGCAGTCGTCGGGGGCACCAGAGCCGACATGGATAACCTGGGTAAGGCAGTTGCAGACTCGTTACAGGGATTGGCTTATTCAAACGATAGCGCCGTCACGATCTGCAAATATGACCTTTATAGTAGTACAGGTAGAGGATGTCACGGAGTTACAAAGGAAAAGAAATGAACTATCTAAAATTTTATTACAAAAATTCAAAAAAGGGGAATTAGATGTCGAAAGGGATTTTACAGTTTGATTTACCAGAGGAAAAAGATGAATTTCAAGCAGCTTCAAACGCAAGTAAAACACGGGTCCAGTCTTATTTGTGGTGATGAATTTAAAAATGTAGACGATCTTTGTTGGAAGTTAAGAGAGGCTATTGCTAAACATTTGCATGACGAGTATTGAAATGATGTTTTATGAGGAAGCTTATGGTGAAGAGATTCCAGAATCTATACTAGATCCTATTGAAGATAACTTTAGAGAGAAAGCGATAGCTTTAAAAAAAGAAGATACCTATTTCCATTTCAAGGCTTTTATGGACACTATAGCGGTAACATTCTTGGTGGGTAACAATTAAGGGGAAATGATGAATAAATTAAAATTTAGAGCTCACATTAAACATTTGGATCTAACCTGGTATGTGGATAGGATCAATTTTGATACCCAGGAAGTGGTTTTTATTTACCAAACTTATTTTACCCAAGGTGGTGAATACATATTCAAATTTGGCGAGGTAGAGATTATGCAATTTATTGGTCTAAAAGATAAAGATGATATTGAAATCTATGAGGGGGATATCATAAGGACGCAAATAAAAATAGATGGGAATGATACTTTTGAAATCAAATATGAGGAAAGTGTGGGTATGTTTATTGGAAAGCCACATAAAAGGGATGGTGAGGCGTTTATGTTTTCTATGATGAAGGCGGGACTCCCGAGGCCTAAAAATATCCAAATAGAGATAATAGGGGATATATATAGTCAAGATTGAGATAAAATACTAAATTTAAGCTTGACGAATATAATCAGTGATGATATTGTTAATCTATCAAATCAACAATGGAGGAATTTAAAATGATAATAACTATACCAGCTGATTATGAAGGCGTGACAGAGGAAACCACGGCAGAGCACCTTGGGAATTTTGAGAAATTACTGACATTAGCCTTGGAAAAAGAATATGGCGATGACATTGTGATTAATTTCAGAGAAGGCGCTCTTGAAACTGAAATAAAAGACCACGAATTTAAAGATGACCTTAGTTATGATGATTCAATTGGAGACATAAACTATATTATAGCCAAAATATGGGATGAGGGGTCTTGGGCGGCATGAAATACAAATATAACAAGAATGAAATAAACAATTTATATTCACAAATAAACCCAAAAACAGACAAGGCGTACACATCAAGGGAAATAGTGGAAATTCTCGGGTATGGGAATGCCAGTGGAATGACTTGTTGGTTGCATCGCCAAAAAAACAGATTAGTTTCCTTGTGGTTAAAAGAAGATGAGGTTGATTTGATAAATAAAATACTTAGATAAAAAGTAAATTGAAAGCAGTGACCCGCGAGACCCGGAACCTCTAAGCTTAGCCAACCGCTGGAAGGGAACGAAAAGAGAAGTCAAGACGGACTTACCACTGCATTTATATTATACCCTAATAATTGGAGGTGAGAGATGGGAAGGCCAAAGCTAAAATGTGGTTGCGTTCCTGATGCGTCGGGGTACGGGTGGTGTAGGGAATGCGAGAGGGCGTTGGGAATAAAAGTATGGAAGAATTTATCACAAGAAAAAAAGGAATACGATCGTATGGTTGATCCTAATGGGAGCGAGGAATTCGATAGATGCGAGATTGCGGGGGACGGCTGCTGTTCTTGCCATATAAACCCACCATGTTCTTTTTGTATGGCAAAAGAGTTAGGGGTTAATCAATTGGAGGCGAGAGATGAAGGTTGAAGATAACGAAAGTTTTTTGAGGGGTGTTCTTTTTGCATTTGATATTGTAGCTGATTTTTCTGAATTTGCTGTATGTAGAAGAATCATTTCTGATGTGGGGCATGACAAACTAAAAGAAGTTGCGGAGAAACAGGGAAATAAAGAGATTTTGGAACTAATAGAATACGTTGGCGTCGAATAATATCTATTATGTAAAGTAGATTGGAGGTGCTTAGTAATGCTAAATAAATCGAATAAAGCGATAGCTATTCTTGGATTCGACATCTTCAGATTCGGAGACGACAAGTTATTTGTTAAGCGTAATACCGGAGAGTCTCAAGGAGAGGGGACGGAAGTTGATGAAAAGAAGTTTAGTGAGCACATAAACAAGTACTATGAGGAGAATTTTTAATAAATCCTAGTAAGCAGATTTAATAAATAAGACAAAATTAATCTCCCCACGTGTTGTGCTGTAGATTAATAAATATCAAAGTTTTGTAAAATAAATAGGAGGCTAGAGAATGGATGGTTTAGTGATAAAGGGATTAAATAGCCGTTTGGATAGGATGGTTGAGCAGACTACAGAACCAGAACCCCACGTGATTTCGGCAGGTAATTACAATTGGGATGATACGAGTCCCGGCGGAGTGTCGGCTGGGGATGCCGGTAGGGATTAATTGGAGGTGAAAAACAAATGAAGAGAGATGAAAAAACAACACAGAAAATCATTATAATTTCCGTTTTGGTTTTTACACTATTTATCTTCTTGACGACCGCCTATTTGCCTGAGAAAAGAGATTATTCGCCTAAAATAGAAATAAAAACGGCCAATATAATTTCGTTGACGGATCGTACAGATAAAATAAACCGTTCACTAGGTCCGTTTATTTTGTTTGTAGGCTCGTATATCTATAAAGGCACAACGGAGGAATACTACCTTTTTTATGAGGAAATTAATCACGGGTACTATAAAAAGAAAAAGTTGCCAGTATACAGCACTATAATAAAAAAGGGTGACGACGTGTACCCTCATTATGAGACTAAAACCACGTGGGAAGGGAACGAAGTCTTTAGCTGGAGGAGTGATATACATACGTTGTTTGTGCCGGGGGGGACAATAGTTAGAAGTGTAAAGTAGCATTAGGATTAACATGAAAGGGCGTTATTAACGTTTATTGTGGGATTAATTAATTTGGAGGTGAGGTATGGAAATTACAAATAGGGGGTTTAGTCTTATGAAATTCAAAGATGTAAACAGGGAGGACTTCTCATTACAAGAAAGCAGTCTAGCAACAGATGATTGTGTTTGGCTGGGTATAGATAAACCTAGTGTTTCTATCAATAAATGGGAAGCCGATTTAATCGGGATAAAATACGACGAAAATGGTGGGGGTCCTAATAGTTTTGTGAATTATAAATTACCCGAAACCGCGTTTATTTCGTCTAGAATGCATTTAAACAGAGAGCAAGTGTCTGAATTATTACCGCACTTAAAAAGGTTTGTTGATACGGGGGGGATAGTAAAAGAGTTCAATTGATTAGATAAAAGCGTTTTGAATAGTTTGGAGGCGAGAGAATGAAAGAGATAGGCATAAATGAGACCGCATTAGCAATATTGGCTAATTATCATAGTTTTTGCAAGCAGAATGAAGTTGAATATGGGAAAATTGTCGTTTCAAATTTTGATTATGGCAGGAAAGATTGCGGATGTAGAATCAGAATATTTTTAGATGGGAATACGCTTGAAATGGATTGTTATGAGGATAAAAACATTTCTTTTGACTTTATTTGTGATGGCGAAGGAGCAAATAGAGGGGAAATAGTTAGCTTGAAAAGTTTAATCGATGTTTTTGAAGACCTTTTTATTGATTATAAAAAGTTTTGGACTGAAATACCAGGGTAGTAACGTAACATTCATTATGTAAAGTAAATAGGAGGTGAGAAGATGAGCGATAACAAAGAAAAATTAAATGACAGGGAGAAATTGTTTATATTGGAATCTATAACTAGATTTTACAATTCCCTCGGCAATCCAAATAAAGAAGCCCAAAACATTTTTGATTCTTTAAATACAAAGTTAAGAACAGAAAATATTGAAAAATTGATTCAAGATTCGGCACCAACAACTCAATTTCTATTAGGTTAAAATAACCATTATGTAAAGTAAACCCATTTTTTTACACATATAATAAGAATGTGTGTAAAGTTTGATCATTTTTATACATAAGAGGAGAAAACATGTCGGATAAGAAAAAAACATTCCCATATACAAAATTTGGGCAAACTTTAGAAGTGGAAATCGCAACAGTGACCGGAGGGAGGTTAGATAATCCCCCTAAGGGTAGTTGGGATTATGAAGTGTGGATAGAAAGCGCTGAAGACTGGTACATATTTGGCACTAAAAAGTATGTAAATTTTACAATTAGAATAGTGAATAAGGGAATGTGGTTTAAAGCTAAGGAGCGTATCGGTATTAACTAACCATATGGGGGACGTGACCCATATGGTATAAAACTGTGAGATTTTTAAATTTGTAATATACTTTAGGTAGACGAATTCTATTTAGAAAGGGGTTTAAATTGGACATAATCAAAGAAAACATTTTAGTTTTGAAGATAGTTAACAATGAGAAAGCAAGTAATGACTCTATTATAGGGGCTATAAAAGGGGGATTATCATCGTCTCATAGATTTACCGATGAATTTCCGGAATGTAAGGGTGCTTTTCTTCTCGCTTATAATAGTGTTGCAGATAAGGATAAAGATAGATTGAACTTATTGAAAGTTGTTAGCGGCGATCAATTAGTCGATATTACCGACGAACTATACGAAGAGAAAAAAGATTTAGTTTGGAGTGTTTTCAAAGATTAGGTAAAATTAAACTAATGTAGGAATTGTACAAGCCTGTTAACACTAATATGCGCGTTGGCTTTTGGTGGGAATCCGAATCTACATTATTTACGGCCCCAGCGTAGGCTTCACGCCTGCGTCCTGATGATCTATATGGCTTAGTGGGGCCGGTCCGAACTCCGTGGAAGTGATGAATATTAAATTAATCCTTATCTTAGTCATATTATTAACCGCTTGCGCCCCTATTAATAATTCAATCTCATTAGAGATCAAACAACCTCCTACAAAAATATTCATTCTAGCTGGTCAATCAAATATGGTTGGTAGAGCTGGGTTAATTGAAGATGATTTTAATTATTTCAATGAAAACATTCTAGTTTTTGGGAATGATTATCAATTAAAGATAGCTTATGAGCCTATAGATAATGGTGATGGGCAGATTGATATAGCATCATATGACAAACGTCCCCAATTTGGCCCTTCAATGCCATTTGGGATAGCTATGAGTACTTATCTAAACCAAAAGGTCATACTAGTCCCCTGTGCGTTAGGTGGATCGTCTATATCTCAATGGGAGAGACCTAAAAACCCGTTGGATACGTACACATTGTATGGATCTTTAGTAAATAGAGCATTGATAGCAAAACAAATGAGTAATGGGATCATAGCGGGTGTAATTTGGTTTCAGGGTGAGAAGGACGCCGTTAGTTATTTAGACACGCATTCTAATTACTTAAATCTATTCATTAAATTCGCAACAAATATCAGAATAGATTTAAGAGATAGCCAGATGCCGTTTATTTATGCCCAGTTAGGGCCACAAGATAATAATGAACTGTTTACGTACTGGGATGATATAAAAGCGCAACAGGAGCAAGCCCAATATCTAATCTCTAATTCAAAGATGATTAAAACCGATGATCTAACCATATTTGATTATGTTCATTTCACGCATAGAAGCTATGAACTTATAGGGCAAAGATTCGCTGAGGCCTTTATTAAAGTTGATATATAATATATATCAATGGGAACCGGGAATCCCGGGCGATCGCCAATGCAACCGGTAATCCCGGAAAATAAAGGAAGTATATTAATGAATCACGTTTCGCCGAAAAATTTACTTGAATCAGTACATAATCACATAAAAGATATGGAGGAATGCACACCATTAGACTATGAAACATCCGATGATGATGATGATGTATGCAATAGCCTGTTGGAATTATGTTGTAAATACATTTTTTGAATTAGGGGTTAAATACATTTGATATGGATATTGAATTTAAAATAGGCGATAGAATCGAACACTCTGAAAGTACTGGACTGTTTGGAATCATTAGAAATATAGACGAAAACTTAATGGGCTATGAAACATATTTCATTCAATGGCAGAATGGTTACTATATGAAATATCAGTGGACCAACCGCATAAAGCATCGTGTATCTAAAGAAATGGCTAATCAATTTTTGTAAAATCCTGATTATTAACCCGAAAATATAAAAATCCCTCAAAAAAGACTGTGTAAACCTGTAAAGTACAAAAAAAGGAATGAATTAATGTATGTTTTCAAAGATAATATGCTAGCTATTAAGATGGAGTATGGAAATCCTAAAATTAATAAACCGATACTGAAAGCTCTGAGAGATGGAAGGGCTAAATACTATGTGCCTTTTGGAGCGAAGATAGAAAATAAATATGTATTGTTAATTGGGTACAAAAATATAGCTGATAAGAAGAAGGATATCCCAGAACTCTTAAAAGTAATGGATAATGAGGAACTAACTGAGATATCAAACGAGCAATACCAAGAGTTCAAATTACTTCCTTGGACCAACCTGGATATTTAACTAATGTTTATTTGATGATCAATTGAAAATTCTAGAAAATGAAGATATAGTCAAATTACAATATGAGGTTTGACTATCTTATTGCCCTTGAGAATTGCCGTTCTTGAGGGCTTTTTCATTTAATATCTTATTTGATGGTTATTTGATAGCAATCATTTAAAGAATAGACATTGAACTTGGATCGCAAGTAGAGCAATAAAAACCAGGCTCTTCAACTTTGAACATTAATTCAGCTGATTTTTTAGATTTATATGTATGCTGTTCAATGAATTTCATAAATACTTGATTGAAAAAGCTATGACAGCCCATACACTGTTCTTGAGCTATAAGGTCACTGCTATCATAATACGGATTCATTTTTATCCCCTTGCATGCCGGGGGGCTGGAAGCGACTTTGAACCCCCGACATATTACTAGCGTATCAAACTAATATAATAAACAAAGTTATTTTTTCATTACTGCAAATACCTTCTCAATTGAACGACCACCAAAATAGAAGATCACCACGGTCATCATCACGTCTTTATGTAGACCGGTGAACTCGATGTCTGGAAAATTAAAAGAGGGGCTAATCATCGTCCAGGTATAGATAACTAGACAGACGATGGACCATAGGGGTCTATGAAACGCAGCAAGGAACGCTGTGAAGGCCGTACCATTCTTTAGCTCTTCTTTTGCTAGGGCTCTTGCTGAAGCTCGATCTTCTATTTCCTTTTCCATTTTCTTGAAATCAATACTAAGAAGCTCTGTATTGATGCTCCGTTCTAATTTTAACTTTTCCTGTTCACTCATTTTTTCTGGGCCTATAAAATTGCTCACCGCTCTCATTGCTATATCGGCTATTGGACCTATTAAAGTATTTAACATATTTAAACTCCTTGATTAATATATTTACTATGCTAGAATACCCGTCGGTGAGTTATGATATACGGATATTCTACATACATTAAAGCAGATTTCGAGTTACAATCTCAAACGGAAGTTTTGAATAGGTACGGTTGCGCCAAGATATTATTGGACCAATTTGTAGGCGATAAAAAAAATCATAAGAATTTGAAGGAACTTATGGGTAAAATGATTCCAGGCGATGAATTAATAATCTATAAATTGAGTAATTCAGGACTTAATATTAATCAGCTTTGCTATTTGGTTAAGCATCTGAGGAAAAACGGTATCCATTTCCGAAGTATCTTAGATGGTGTCGATACAAAATCAGAAAATGGAACTTATTTTTTAAATTTTATAGAATCTATATCAGACTTAGAGAAAACAGAGAAAATTACAGAGAAGACTATGGAGAAAAATCCTGCTATTGAACCTAAGATTATTGCCGATTCTAAAAAATCAAAACGAGGGAGAAAGCCTAAGTTCTCATATGCCCAGATAATGGATATAAAATCCCAGCATCTTAGGAAAGTGCCTATTAAACACATAGCAAAAGAATATAATGTTACCATCGCCACTATTTGGAACTACATTAAAAAATCTTACGGTGAAGATTTTCGGTACGTCCCCGAGAAGGATTCAGAGAAAGTTAACGCGAATAATGTTAATTTTGAAGATATTGCTTTCAAAGACTTCAAGATAGTTAGGACTAAAAAGAAGCAAAATACATATAGCGGAGAGGCTATGACCGTTAATAAAGGGCAAATGTGTTTAGTTTGATATAATTATCTGTATTCTACCTACCGACACCTTGTCTTTAGGTATAAATCAGGAGAAATTATGCCAGAAATAATATGGAAAACTGAAAAAAGAAAGATATCAGATTTAGTAGAATTTAAAAATAACCCCCGAAAACTTTCCGAAAAACAAGCTGAAGATCTCAAGAAAAGTCTGAAAAAATTTGGGCTTGCTGAAATACCAGCTATAAATACAAATAATACAATTCTTGCTGGTCACCAAAGAATAAAAATTCTATCACAACTAAAGGGTCCCCAATATGAAATTGATGTTCGCATTCCTAGCAGGGAATTAACTGATAAGGAATCTGAAGAATATGTGATTCGGTCTAATCAAAATACCGGGGAATGGGATCGCGACATTCTCAAAGATATGTTTGATATGGAAGATCTTTGTGATTGGGGATTTGATGAAGATGATCTAACTATACTGGATGAAGAATTTGAGGGTACCGAGGGGGATGATGATGTAGGTGAGGCGCCAGAGGAACCCGTTACCAAAATAGGGGATATGTACCATCTAGGTGAACATAAACTTTTATGTGGTGATAGCGCGTTTATAGATGATGTACAGAAGGTGATGGAGGGCCAACTCGCAGATATGTTATTTACAGACCCTCCTTATGGGGTTTCGTATGAAGGGGCTGCTTATGACGGGAAAAGAAAAAAAAGATCAAAGATTGAATCCGATGATTTGAATGAAGAAGATTTAAAAAATAAAGTCAAAGAATGGTTTTACAATGCCTCTACAGTATTAAGAGGTGGGGCGTATACCCTATCAACAGTTCCTGCCGGGCCTCTACATTTAATATTTACAGAGGTCTTCAAAGAATTAGGATGGTTAAGACAGGTTCTTATCTGGAATAAACAAGCGATGGTTATTGGGAGGTCGGAATATCACTACAAACATGAACCCATTCTTTTTGGGTGGGTCCCTGGTAAGCGTTTGAACTGTCCGGATAGAACAAAAACCAGTGTATGGGATTTTAACCGCCCTACGCGTAGCGACCTTCACCCGACAATGAAACCCGTTGAAATGTGGATGTACGGGATTAAAAATCATACAAAAAAAGGTGATTTATTGTACGAACCTTTTGTGGGGTCAGGCACCACCTTAATTGCGTGTGAAAAAATGGGTAGAAAATGCTTTGGTTTAGAAATTGACCCAAGATATTGTGACGTGATCGTGAAGCGGTATGTGGATTTCTGTAAAAAAAATAAAAAAGAACATTCTGTTATGAGAAATGGAGAAATTTGCAATTTCTTTGATTAGTACTTATTATATTAATTATGATTAATACTGAAAAACAGCGCATTAACAGCAATGGAAACAGCAATGGAAACAGCAGAAACAATGTTGTAGGGCGCCCTTTTTCAAAAGGGATATCAGGCAATCCAAATGGACGGCCTAAAAAGGAAAAAACATTTTCCGATACTGCCGCGCAATTATTAGCCTCTTCTAATATACAAATAAAATATGAGATAAATGGCCGTGAAAAAGAAATAAACCTTAAATCAGATAAAAATATATATTGGGGACTCGTTTCAGCTCTTATTTTACAAGGTCTAAAGGGGGATGTGCGAGCGATAAAAGAACTGATCGATAGAACAGAGGGTAAGGCCGTGCAAAAATTAGATATTGAGGGTAGCCTAGAGACAAATATCCCTGATTTATCGCATTTAGGCAGGGGAGACTTAGAGAAATTATATGCAAATCTCTCAGAGGGGAATTCTTGATGCAACTGAAAAGGCCTTGTGCGAAAAATCTTTTTACCATTTCTTTAAAATAGGTTGGAAATCTGTTGATTCGGATGAATTTGTTGATGATTGGCACATTAAAGTTTTGTGCGACTCGTTGCAATCTATTTTTGAGGGAAAAGTAACTCGGTTAATTATCAATATCCCACCACGATGCAGTAAATCCACAATAACATGTGTTTTTTTTCCTGTTTGGTGTTGGATAAAACGACCACAAATGAAATTCCTAACCGGTTCACATACTAGAGATTTATCTACCCGGGACACAGTTAAATCTAGATATTTGATGCAATCGCCGTGGTTTTGTAATTTATGGGGTAACGCATTCAAATTATCTAGCGACCAAAATCAAAAAACATATTATACAAATACAGATATGGGGGCAAGATATTGCTATAGCGTAGGTGGGGGCATTACAGGTACGGGTGCTGATATCATATTGTTAGATGATCCTATTGATTCTCAGGGCGCAAACTCGCAAAAAATACGTGAGGGTGTCAATTTATGGTTTGATGAGGCATTATCAACAAGGCTCAATAGTCAGAAATCGGGATGTATCATCTTGATAATGCAAAGATTGCATTCGAATGATTTGACCGGTTATTTACTATCGAAAAGCAAAGAATGGGAACATATATGCTTACCTATGCGGTTCGAATCTAAAAGCCCCTATGATAAACGAAAGAAGATAGGTCAAATATTATCCAAAAGATTCCCGGAAAAATATTTAAAAAAATATGAAAAAAGAGTAGGTCGGTATGTCGTAGCCTCTCAACTTCAACAGAGGCCATCACCTAGAGAGGGGGGCATAGTGAAATCCGATTGGATTGATAAATATTCGGTACTACCAAGCAAGGTGTTGTCTTATGAGTGGTCTTGGGACAGTGCAATAAAAACCGGGAAAAATAATGATTATACGGTAGGTACATATTGGGCAGAATGTGATAGTGGGTATTATTTAGTTGATATGTTTAGGAAGAAAGTCGAATACCCAGAATTTAAGAAAAGGTTAGAATCTCTATATTACAAACATGTATCAAATGCAATTTTGGTAGAAGATAAGTCATCTGGCCAGCAAATAATACAAGAATACAAAAGAAGAACACGCTTACCCATAATAGGGATGATGCCTGGCAGAGATATGCTTTCTTCTAAAGAAGAGCGATTGATACAGGTATCAGATTTATTTGAATCTGGGGTGGTTAAATTCCCAGAAAAGGCCCCTTGGCTTGAAGACGTAATCGATGAATTAACAAATTTCCCAAACGCCCAACATGACGATATTGTGGATAGTATTTCGCAGTATCTATCAAGAAGGATAAGGAAGATGAGAAACTCAAAGCCATTAGGAGATGACATCCAAGATGATCTAAAAACCAAATCTAATTCCCTTGATTGGTAAAATAATAGTATAATTTAAATATATTATTTTTATAAATCTAAAAATAGGTAGGGAAAAATGGCTATTTTCGACACTAACGGAAACGAATTTCAAGTTAAGACATC
>LAZR01000353.1_pt1 | contig 40995 bp, 73 predicted proteins | sample 329461 | NCBI WGS metagenome assembly LAZR01 (sample SAMN03002196, study PRJNA259156) | marine sediment metagenome | biome: sea floor; feature: Hydrothermal impacted sediments; material: marine sediment; isolation source: Loki non-amplified sample from Loki's castle hydrothermal vent sediment ...
TAACTGCCTCTTCCAAGCTTTAACCAACCTTTTCTCATAAGAAGCATCTTTACCCATACTTTCTCTTGCCTTTATAATCTTTTCCATTGCCTCGATTGAGTATTCTGTTTTTGTCATTTTTCACCTATCAGTTTTTCTATTGCTAGGCAGAGGGCTAGGGTCGATTCTCTTTCTGATGCATGATAATTAACACCACTCTCAAAATGTATTCCCCAACCATGGCGCAACATATCAATGTTTCTTGCAAATCCTATGTATTGATAACTCAATAATCTAAACCCTATTAGGTTATACAACTTCGGCACAAGCACCTTAAAGCAACGTGCTATACCAAACTCAGGGTCGGTGAAGTTATAATCTTCAGGATACATAATGAACTCATCTATTGAGATACCTGCCCACAATGCTAGTTTTTTGTTTAGTTCTTCCATGCCCTCTCCTTAAAGAAATCCTGCCATTTAATATAATTTCTTTCAGGATAAAGAATACTGGGTTTACTCCATAACCAGATATCTATAAGTTGATGAGGTGTCCAGCGTCTAAGTCTTTTTAGTGGTCTCATTTTAATAGTTCCTTATTCTCATATATGTTGCCGATGACTTCACACATTAAAGCCATATCAGCCTTAGTTATTCCGTGCCAGCCACCGTGAATAGGTTTCAAATACCATCCTGCTAAATTATCGTGCCATTCAATTATGTATAAAATATCTAACCTTCGGACAATATCTTTTTGGTATGCCTCCTTGCCGTTCTTGTCTTTGAGTCCTGTGAATTCTTGGTCATCACCCTTTCGGCAACCAGATAATTCTCGTCCCACGAAGCCATCAGGGAATATCCCCCAATAATGGAACATCTCAAACTCGCCATTTACATCTAATAATGGTTGTCTGAATTTAATTTCTCTCATATCCCCACCTTCTTCCTAAGCAAATCCAATCTTTCCCAGATAGTTAATTTCCTTCTCTTCCATACTTGATTGACACACTGCCTTGATACACCATATTCTTTAGCAATATATACTTGAGAGTAACCCCGCTTAATTAACTTAATCCAATATAAGTTCCTCTCGTAGGTTTTCCAAGCCCTTTGTAAAATGATTGATTTAGATTGTTTCATTTAATCCACTCTTAACTCTGACTGCTGTAGCAAAAGTTCTAAGTCAGCCCTGTTTTCGGGATTTGTAAGGCAATGTAAAATCCAGCGAGCACCCTCTACTTCGGGGGGGCAACAAAGAGGTACAGCTAGTTCATATTTATAAAGGTCAAATAAACCACCAATACCCTCTATATACTTGCGAGCCATAGCCTCATAATTATCTATTGGAGTTTCTTTCATTCCTTTTTAATCCTTCTCATATTTTCGTCCCCGATTTTCTTGTCGTGTTTATCGCAGACATCCAGCCATTCTTTATTACCAGAAGGAAGGGTTATACCCATAAGGTATTTGGCTAGATTTCTACATTCCTTAATCTCACACTGTTTCATAATTCTCCTTAACAACTCAATAGAAGGGGGGAGCTGGTGCTGTGAATTCCATCGCCACTAGGATTTGCAACAGTCTTATACAACTAATGCTGACTCACCCTCAGCACTCCCCCACTCTATTCAATTATTAAAGTCCTTTATTACATAAAATATCACAATTTTTAGTCATTGTCAATAGGGTACGGAACTATTTTTGCCCTTTGAGAATAAATAACTCTTGACCTGTATAAAAGAAAAACCCCCCTGAATCGTAACTCAGGGGGGAGATTTTACTCCACTGGTGATGGTTTGCTGGGGCTACACACTAGTCTGCACTAGCATCCTTTCGCTGACTTTGACACTCACGGTATCTTAAGTGGCAGCACACCCTAAATACCCCTATTGTTCAGCCCTCACCCCAGCATCTATATTATAACATATCCAACTACCAATATGTCAGTTAAGGGGCTGTATGGGCATCCTGGTGCGTGCCAGATATACAGTAGGGGATATTACGGGTTTAATTTCTTGGCTATACTTTTTGGTAATAGAAGCATAACAGCGTTAAAGACATCCATCCATTCTTCCAGCAATTCTACGGCTTCGGCTTTGGTGATTTTTTTGTCTTCTAATGCTTCGCCTGTCTTGGTGAAAGCCTCGCCTAATTCAAGTAGTAAATTTACCACTTGCTTCCACTTTCTATAGAAGTTGCCACCAAGAACTGCACCACAGATAACTACTACCAACGATAGAATTTCATACCATTCCATATTTACCCCCAATCAATATCCGCAAGGTGGTCGTTAGAATTACAAATCGAGCAAATCCCAATAGACTTTTCTATTCCTATTAACTCCTCCCCGCATTCACATAGACATTTACTGCACAGCCATTTATCGTTTACGAGTTTTAATCTGTCTACATTAAAACATCCGCATTGCTGAAAGGATATTGTTTGTGCTTCATTCATCTAGGATCTCCATTTGATGTCTCACTAATCGGGCAATATCTAAGGCGTCATCATAAAGTCTCTTCTTCTTAGCATACCATATTTTCAATATCTTGATTTCTTCCTTGAGTTCCTCATTTTCCTTTAATAAATCTTCGTAGGTGGGTTTCATCTAACCCCCCAGAGTAAGCCTTAATAACCATCCTATAATAACGACAAGCCCTGTCCCCCCAATGCTGACAGTTACCCTTCGCCAGATTGTGTTTGTTTTGACCGCACCATTTAATTGCTTGAGGCGCTCTTTGATTTCTGGGATGTCTCCCTCATCACCATCTTTGAGAGTCTTTAACCTCTCATCAATCCGTATTAAAAGCTCATCTCTTTCTGGTTGTTTCATTTCGGCTTCTTACCATTCAGGCTCTTTAGTAAATCTACTGCCCCCTGATTCTTCAGAGCCTCATTGATAAGAAGTTGCTGTCTCTGTTGGAGTTGGGTTGCCTGTTGCTGCATTAGACTTAGTTCCTCACCAATCTTCCGTGCCTCGGCTTTTAACTTTGCTTCCTGTTTCTCTATGTTAATTTCCATATTATACTCCTTGTGGTAAAACTAATTCTATCTAACTTTATTCCTCTTATGAGTTGCCTGCTTTTATTTTTAATAAATAACTTCTATTTCCCTAAACTGACTTCCAGCACCAGAGAAAGTATCTACTACTTCGCAGACACTCCTTATTTTATCAGTTAGTACTTCAGTTACAGTAGAATAACCGCTCCAATCACGAGTGCTCCTTGTGGCAAGGCCAGTTACCCAATCTGTCCAAGCGTGGGTTGCTAAGTTATAATATTGAATTTTCCATCTTCCATCACCACCATTATTGAACTCACCGTACTGTCTCCAACGCTTTATGTAGACTACTTTACCAAAGTCAACTTCAATATACTCACCAACAGCGTTATGCCCGCCTATAGTGCCAGTGTCATTATCGTTAATCCTGGCTGGCCAATAGCCAGTTCCAGTAGCTGGATTAGCCTGAAACATAGCCACAGTAGCTTCAAGCCCAACTGCAGCACCTGGGCTTGTTAGGGTGATAGTGGTGGCATCCTCTACTGCATCAATACCATTACCTGTTATAAGTAGCTTATATCCCTCCCTATTACCGTCACTTCTGCCAGAAAAATAGGCGACCATCTCAACTCCTTCTACGCTGCCGCGATTAGCCCGTGACTAATCATGGCATCCCTAAGAGCATCTATAACTCCATCAGTAGTTGCATCTCCTGAGTTTATGGCATCATCACACCTGGCATCAACTACCCTCGTTCCAACTACTTGAGCACTATTAACATCAAGAATAGAATTTACATTATCTATGTTTTGGCTGTTAGCATCTAAAGCACCACCAAGAGTAAGTCCACTAGTTAGTTCCAAAGCTCCCATTACATAAAGAGGAGCAGTAAAGACAAATACATCGGTAGAGTCAAGATACAATGACTTATTACCAGTGTTACCTTGATTTCTCCATTGGATAACTTGGTTATTGGCTAATCTTATAAAACCACCAGTAGCAGGTGTTCCAGCTTGAGATAAATAACTTGCCCCGCTAATCCCCTGATTGTTGGCATCCATTGTGCCACCAAGTTTCAGGTTAGTGATTAACTGACTACCCATATCCCAGGCACCAGATAATGCTCTTGTGCCATCTGCTAATAGATACTGGGTATGGTCGTCATCGCCCAATCCATCTAATTGGTCGTGTGATAGTTGACTACCTCCGCCTAGACCCTCTAATAGGTTTTTTATAGTTACAGCAACATCCTCTGCTGGGCCTGGGTTAGCTTCTGGTAAATATTTTCCTACTGCCATTATGCCTCCAATGATGGTTTCTTGGTCGCATACCTTAATTCCATCAAATTTAGAATTATATCATCCACCTCAGATGTATCAGTCTCCAGGTTAATGGCAAAGGACAGAACATCTAAAGAGTCAATCACATTACTAGCAGCATCATAGTCTATAGCAAAGGTAGTCTTGAATTGCTTATATCGGGCAGAAGCCCCAACAGTAGTGGGCACTTCTACTGTCTGAGTTTTAATAGCCGTGTCTCCTTCCCCTTTATATCTGACGACCAGTTTGAGGTCTACGGTATCTCCCCCAGCCCCACCTGTATTATCTACGTTGACTTCCCACCAAACATTTATTATCAAGTCACTGGTAGCGTCCCATTCGACCTCCATATGAGCTTCAAAATAAAGTGTTTCCCCTGAAGCGTTGAGTTGCCAGCCACCAATAGTATTAGAGTCAGGAGCGGTTCGAGTAGCCCCAGACGCACCTGGGTTAAGTGAGGTAGCGAAGAGGTCGTGTTCGTGATGCCAGACTGATGTTTGCGCTGTAATTTTATTAGTATTAGTAAGCTCTTGGTTGTTCCAATCAAACGCAGCACCCGCTTGGGCACTCAGGTCTGAAAGAACCTCTGAATAATCTCTGCCCTCTAGCCCGCTTGTGGTGAATTTAGCATAATCATTATCAGCTGCATCAGCGTCATCTACAACTAAAACATCCGTGTCAGCGATGCCAGTATCATCCCTGTGAATATACTTTCTTTCTATGGCATTTTCATCAAAACCACGAAGATTAGAACCCTCATTCCAGATATAGCCTGCGTTTTCTGTAGAGGGTGTTATCGTCAGGGTAGCACACTCTACATCATCTTCTCCTTGCGCCCCATAGGTGATGGCATATTTGTCCCCGCCGAGGGACAGTATATAAGGGGTTCGAGCATCCGAGGTTATGAATTCTAGACTGTCGCCAACAGCCCCTACAGTACCATCAGAGTTGATAGGTATTGTCACTATAAAGCCGTCATTACCCACGCCTCGGTATACAACAGCAAATAGGTTGGCCTGGGTTGCTAATATGTTACATTGCTCGGCATCGCTGGCTTCGTAATTGCCCCAACCCTTGACGATTATGCTGCCAGCGCTATCTATACTAACGATATATATAGTACCCGATACACCAGGGTCTGCAGTGGCTACAGCATAGTAATCAGTACCAGGGACCCTTATAATGTTACCCATCTGAATACTGATAGAAGCTAATAGTTGTGTATCTGTTACTGCTGCAGCTATAGTACCATCACTGCCAATATCCACTGTGGTTACATTGGGATAATCGTTAGTGTCAGCCCAAGCTATGGCGTAGTAGTCAGTAGTTCCGACCCTAGTAATTGATACATTATTCCCAAAAGTATTAGCAGCGACATCTAGTGAATCTACTACCGCATTGCTAATAACTCCAGCACTGTCTATAGTAACAGTAACAACAACTACTGGTTTAGTTGCACCAGACTCATTAAATACTATCGCATAGACATCACCTGAGATATGGATTATATCAGTAGCCCACAAATTAACAGGTTCACTATTGGTAATTGGAAGTGCCAAGGTTTCTATGAATGACTGGGTAATATCTCCAGTATTACTAACTGTAAAGGTGCTAACTCTAAGTTCGTTAATTGTCTGAGATAAACTATAGACCGCAGCATAAGTAGTACCTGATATTTTGATAAGCTTGATTGCATTAGTTGTGTCTGCATCAGCAAACTCCCAAGTTTCAATAGTACTGCCTATATTACCATCACTTTCGTCTATATGAAAAGTGGATATTCTGCCATCCGAATCATTATCCTTGAAAGCCATCATATAGTGACCAGCAGAGAGCTTGATACAGTTATAGGTATCACCAAGATTGTTGGATACTATGTCCTTCGTCTCAATGACTGCACTAATGGCCGTTGAATTGGGCTTGACAGGAGGGTATTTGTCAGTTCCCGCTGGGATTTTATTAGTCTTTTTCACTACTAAATTATTTAAGGTTAGACTATCTTGGCTTAAAATCACCCCAGCAGTGCTGCTTTGAATGTGTTGGAGCAGGGATGCCATCTCTGCATTATCAACATCATCCCCTAAAGCACCTCGGAACTTTCTTTTAACTATATACATTAGCTAAAACTCACTTCCCTTAAACTCACCTTAATCGCTTGCTCCGCCGCTCGGCCATCTAAATGGACTATCTCTGTTTCTTGAGGGAAGCCAGGCTCCATAACACAATTAACATAATCAGTCCCAGCAGTCCCACCTGTGTATTCCTCAAAATTCAAATTAGCAAATCTTATCAATGTAGTTGATGTTCTGCCTGTTCTCAAAAGGTCTCTTAGCACCTCAGCATCTTGAGAAGGAGAGTCGTCTATAGCGTAGGTGGCTTCGTGTATTCTAACTGTCGTTGGTTTCTCGACTCCCTTCGCCTGAAAGTATCTTACCTCAGGGGTAGCCGTGTTCGTATTAGAGGCTAGGTGAATTTCAAATTGTATCTTATTAGAAGCTAGTTCAGCAGCAAAGTTGGACTCAAACACCCCGTTAGTTGCAGCAGCAGCAATACATTCAGTGGCTGAAGTTTCGACATCCTTTCTATATTGAATCTGGACAGTCTCCCCAGAAGCCCCACCTACGACTTCCAAAACTGCCGATTGCCATAACTTATCCCAGTTAGCATCTGTCCCATAATCGTAGGACATCCTTAGAAAACCAGATGGAGCAAATCTGGCTGCTGAATCTGCGGTGGGATTGTCGGATAAAATAACATAAGCGGTGGTAGTGCCATACCCAAACCACAGCCTGAAATCAGTTGTTGAGTGCTGGGCAACCGCTATGGTGGCGCAGGCATTAGCTCCTAGAAATACCCACGGACACCACTGCCATTGAAGTTTGCCCTGAACATTTAGAATCTCCCTGCCCTTGTAGATGATTGTATTCGTACCCTCATCTACAGCTACATACAGCCAATCTTTATCACCAGCTATACCAACAATATCCCCCACTTTTCCTATATCATCTATTCCGAATAACGGCCCCATTACGTCATAAGAATTGTAGGCAGTAATCTCTGCCATCCCCCTAGCTTCGGAGTGATAGACTGAGGTCTGCCATTCGGCTACATATTTATAATTATTTGTTGACTGGTTGATTTTAAGGTCATCTCTGAAAGGGTGTGTTCCCCCATTGGAGTCTACGTGAAAAAGATTGTCCTCCCTACCAACCATGAGTTTATTATTCTGTAAAAAGATATTGGTGATATTATGAGACGTATCGCCTACAAAAGTTGGGGATTCCCATTGAACACCACCAGCAGCAGATGTCCGCCCGTCTGTGGTTCTTGATAATTCGTTGGGTTGTTTGAACTTCCATAAATTCTCAGCAGTCCCATCGGGATTAGGTGTTACTAGGAACCTCTCAGCATATCCGTCCGTAAGGTCTGTCGCAGTCCAATCCGTTCCATTGGAGGAATATTTGTAAAGAGTGGATGTGCCGAGAGCAGCGTACATAATCCCCTTGAATTCAGCCATGTGGGTTATACCAGCTAAAGTTTCAACTGCCGTCCAGCCAGTAGTATAAACGTATATCTTGCCCCCAGAAGCACATAACCATTGATTCTGTGCTTCGAACCAAATGAATTGAACAACCGCAGAATCTAAGTTCCCGCTATCCCCTATTTCCCCGACTGTGTTGATTAGTGGGCCGAGAAATACTCTCCCTTCTTGGGTGGTGTCAATGGATTGTCCCTCAAAATAAACAGCAGGGGATTTCCTTTCAAAACTGCCATGCCCTTCTATCCAATTAGACTGAGTGAATCTTAAAGGGTCTCTATACTGAGGGATAATGTTGCGGATATTATACATAACAGCCCCACCCTCTCCTTTGACAAGGCGAAACTGCTGTGTATCACTGCCAATCTTGAGCCCATGGTCATAATCACCTTGAATACTCATTGAAACCTTACTGGGATTGATTGAACTTCCATCCCAAATTTACTAATACGTCTTCTTAATTCGCCATCCCAAAAACCCATCATCTCTTGGAAGTCCTGCCGTGTATTCCTTGAAAAGTTGGGCATTGACATTTGGGTGTAGAGATAAAGGATTGCCCGGGCTATTAAAATATCGGTCTGTGGGGAGTTAATGTTTATGGTTGAATTCCATGCCGTTGCAGAATCTCCACTAGAATCCACAAAGTCTAAATACCCTATCCCCTTTATCCTTAATCTACGGTCTCTCTGAACTGAGGAAGGAAGGTACAGGTATCCAAGTTCAGTATCTATTCTGGAATTAAAGATTATAGCCCACGGCTCATCTGTTGAGTAATACCAAGGCTCAATTTCTACTTGAATAGGCTTTTCTTGGGCTAATCCTAAAGTTTCTATAAACAATCTTGGCTGATAGGGACCGATAACCCTTGCGTCATCTACATAAGAAGCAGTACCAGACGCACCGTAATGGATAGTAAATGTGACTTGGGTGGCGTTCCAATCTATGAATTGGGTGACATACATATTGTCGTTTCTGGGATTATCTTGAGTCCATGCCGAGTCCCCAGCGTGGTATCCTGAGTAAGTTTGAGTAGTGCCATCATTGATTGAAATACGTAGGTCGGTAGCATTATCAGACCATCCTTGGATTGAAAAGGTAGGGGAGTGTCCCCTTAGATTCCTCAAATCCTCATTCTCGGCTGTGCCTGCCTTCCATTCCTGTACTACCGTCCCCGCTGAACCGCTTAACTTGACTGAGTAAGTACCATGCCTCAGATAACCAGCAGTAGAAGTCTTGGTAATTGTTGAGGTTGTAGTAGTCCAATATGTCAAAGCAGAAGATGAAGCCCATATCTCGAAAGAACCGTCTTTCAGCCAATTCCCCGAAACCATACTTTCATCCCATATCTTTTCATGTATATGAGGATAAGCCATTCTAGCGGCAGCTATTAAAGCCCTTCTTTTATCCGAGGCAGTGAATAATCTATGAACCTCATAATCCAAGCCTGAAATTATCTGGGCGGTATGTGCCAGTGTGGAGAGAGTCCCACTTGAATTATCCAGAGAGGATATTTGCCTTTCATTGTCCACAGAGGTATCCCCTGATTCCGTGATGAGAGTGTACATATCCTTGCCTATCCAGGCGTTTTGTTTGGCTTTCAGGGCATCATCAATCATTGTAGTACCACCCCCATTTCCAGTGCCAGAGGTCGTACCTGCCCAAAAGTCTCCGATTTGACGGCTTAATTCCTGTCTATTAACTGCGAGAGTAGTAGTCATTTGCTTACTCCAAATTTTACTAAGTATCCACCCCCATAGGACGCTTTATCGTCAGATTCATTCCAACAGCTACTAGGGTATCCTATGGGTCGTGGCTTCCAACCACAATTGACTATCTCTTCTAAGAACCAGTCAAAGCGATAATGGTAGTAGGGGTCGTGCTCATACTCGTCTATGAAAATCCTGAATAATGCTCTAAACAATCCGTTCCTGCCCAAGTTGTTTTCATACTTAAAGAACTTATCTTGTATATCCAGTAATTTTAATGTATTCGGATGAATGATGTTGTCTCTTGTTGGTTCAGGATATCGTTGTGCGAATTTAATAAGAGCTTTCATCAAGGGTGCTTTAACCTTGTGCATGATATATTCCCTCATATCTCCTTCAAGCATATAATTAACGAGGAACATAACGCTCCTTTATATCTCCTGTTCGAGTTCGCAATTTCCGCCAGTGTCATGATGGCAGATGTGCCAACTTGCCCTTACCGTCATTTCTTCATTTCCCATACCCTCATTGATTTTGACAGCATAAGACTTGGCTAGTTTAAGTAGCTGGTAAAGTTCTACCAACTTTCCTCTGACGGCAGGTTTATCTGCTATCTCTTTGGGAATTGCCAAATCTACTCGTATTCTAATCAAAGCCATTATACATACCCCCATTTCGTTATAGCGTAAATCTCAAAGCGTTCTGAGATAAGCTTCTTCATCGTTATTCCAGACTTTCTCAAAACATTTCTTACAATAGGGTTGTGTTAGACATCCCCTTGTCTCTTCTTGGCTAATCTTTTTACCACAGTTTACACACATCAGATAAAGTTTTCTTTCATTTGCCATTTACTTCTCCCCTATACGAACTTATGCTGCGTGTATGATTTGTTTTTAAGATATAATCCCTGAGCGGTGCTCAGAACATAGTCGTGAATCCAAACCTCACTGATATTACCTACCAAGTCAAAGTTGACAGCATCGCTTAGAACTCCAATGTAGAGTGGGTCGTTGGCGTTACCTGTACCACCATCGTCTCTTGTTTTGTCAACATTTCCCTTAGATACTTCATCCACAAAGAACTCTCCGTTGGTATTGACAGGAGCTTGATTCCAAGTTATACGACAGAAATGATAATTTGAATCAGCAGGATAGGCTACAACATCCGAGAAATCCCCAACTATAACACCAGGGTCTCCCTTTATGCTTAAATGAAATCTGCGGTTTTCTGCTCCATCGTCACGATAATAAATATTGATACCTACATTTGCACCACCCCGATTGTTTGAGAATAAGGCATAAAGAGTACTAGGGTCAGGATTATCTAGCTTCATCCACCATGATAGAGTCCAAGTAAATCCTGTAGTGTTTGGAGTACCATGCATGAACCTGAAGGTAGAAGTATCCCCTACTATGATATGGTCATCCCCATCAAAGTCCCTGCTGTCGTTTTCCTGAATACAACCAACCACTGTAACAGCATGTCCGAAGGAGTCTACGGACTTGAAGGCACTACCTCTTAAACTTGGAGACCACAAAGGCAAATACAGCTTACAACCATTAGGAATGGGATTGTAGCTCCATAAACTCTTGGCGTATTCCGTCATCTAATTCTCCCATAAGGCACTGGCTCTTTCCAACATTGAGTAGGATGATTCAATGCTCTCTGTTTCCATCCGCTCTTATTTATTTCTTCAATGAACCAATCAAACCTACCACTGTAGTAGGGACTATGTTCGTATTTAACTATCAGTATCTTAAAAAGTACACTAAACAAAGCCCTCTTCAGTCGGTTATTCTCATACTCAAAAAACTTGTCCCTTATATCTAAAAGTCTATGAGAGTTGGGATAAATGCAACTCAATTTTGTCGGTTCAGGATACCGATTACCAAGGATAACGATAGCCTTCTCTAAGGGCTTATTCACCTTCTCCATGAAGTAACCCCGCATCCCACTCCTGTTTATATGGGGTTTAAGAAACTCCACTAAAACTGCTCAACTAACAATGCAATAGTTATATCGTCAGTGGCTGTCTGTGTGAAGGCATCCCTTGCAATAAAGATACCAGAGAGGTCTTTTGTGCCCGATGCACACTTAAATATTTGGGGCAAGCCACCCAATGTTGATGGTGAGGCTAAGGTGGTTGAGGCATCGGTAGTAGTACAAAGGGATTCCATGGCAACGAAGTCTATCTGTGCTACCTTCAGTAGCCTGTCTGCTCTAGCTTCAGTAGATAATGAGTTATCTGTTAACTGGCTTGATGGCAAAGCATTGTAAAGACGGAGTATAGTTCGTGGTGTCACCCCCTCCTTCTCATTGAAAACACTGGCATTGATTATTTTGCCATACCCACCATTCTCCAGCACCATATCCGAGAATGTCCACGCTGTAGCCGTGGTGGAACAGTCGTCATCATTTATCACATCAAAGGCAGCATAAGCCCCTATCGATGCATCAATCACCTTGGAAGTGGTTATCTGTTTTACAACGTTGGTAGCGGACTTGAGAACCCAATTCGTTTTGTCATAAGTAATATACAGAGCACCTGTATCATACTCAAAAAATGTAGAACCCTCACGAACCGAACTGCTCAACGCTTGGGTGGGCTTGGTATCAGTTGATAAACCAATAAACTTTCTAGGTTGGGCTATTATTCTTACAGCCATTTTTGCAACCTCCTATTCTATTTTATTTTTGCTTTATCTTTTGCACTCACGTAGAGAGGTGCCTCAGTTACTTCTTTCTTTCCCCCCACAGCTTCATATAGAGTCTTCTGGAATGACCTATCTTCCTGTCGCTCTGCTTCCTTCCTCATGTCCTCTATTGCCTGCCATTCTTTGGGATGTTTTTTGGACATGTGTTGCTTGACTTCAAATTTGTTGATAATGTTTGATTTCTTACATACTCTCAAACCCATCTCGTCAAACCTTTCTCTATTAGGGCTGTCCTTATGAAGTAAGCACTTGTGCGTTCCCTTCTTAGGGAGTTGCTTGGGGTCGTTGGTAGTCCAGATAAAAGAGCCATCTTCCCGCCTTCTTCGTAGAATACTGGGGAGCATGTAATAAAGGACAGGTGCTCTTTCAAACGTGCGGGAGTCCCACACGTAGACATACCCCGCACTCGACAGTTCCTTAACTGTCATTGGTGCGTCCAGTGTTTCGTCACCCTTATGGATGACTGGATTTTTCTTGAGTCCGCTAGGAAGGTCAACTAATTTCGCATCCCTTAGTGCCTCCTGAATCAAACTCTCGTTGTCTGTAAGTGTTTCCTTTGTAGTCATTTTTACCTCCTTGACTTATTTCGTTTCCACTTACCCTGCTTTGTAATGTTCTAAACCAAGCCAATCTTTAACGTCAATGAATGTCTCATTGCGTAGAACATTCGCTATATCTAAAAGTTCCTCGACCGAATGCTCCCACAAACTTGGGACGTTGAATTGTCTTATGCCCTTGAAGTTTTTAGCTAATCCCATATCCTCCCTATATTCGGCAAGTTTTCCATCACGGTTGACTATAAGTATCCTGTATCTGTGAAAGCCCCTGGAGCCAGGTGATTGGAGATGGACTTCCTGCAAGCTGTAAGCCTTCTCATTACCCGAAACCAATGTCGTGGCAGGTATTAGCATTTTTCCTTCCAGCATTTAACTGGGAACCTTATGGGTCTGATACCCCAACCACTTTTGACAATTTCCTCAATAACCCAATCTATGCGGTCTCGGTAGTAACCATCGTGCTCATACTCAATAATGAACATCCGCCACATAGCCCGAAACAACGCATCCCTACCCTTATTGTTCTCATACTCGAAGAACTTGTTTTGAATATCTATTAGTATGTGGGTCTTGGGCAAAAGGGTATGGTCTTTGGTGGCTTCAGGGTACCGCATAGCCAGAGTTACAATAGCCTTCATAAGCGGCTTCTTGATTTTATCTATCACATACTGCCTCTTATGAAAAAGCATCCACCAACTAACCCACTTATGCTGGGGTAAAGAGCAACTTGTCCCACCTTCAAGTAAGTCAGCTAGGATACTCTTTGTCACGCTACTGTCATCTCCCCGTCAGGGTCTAGTGGTATATAAGTTGCCGCCCACTTAATGTTCCCAGTACTCGTTTCACCACATTCTAGGTCTATTGTCCCAACTTGTAGCACGACTGGTGATGAAATTATTACAGTTGCCCCAGCGTTAGTTCCTATTAAGGCATCAGCGAATGCACCAGTAATACCATATAAAGTCCCAACCTCATCACCTGTAGCATTCAGGTCGGCGGCAATATCAGCAGTAGTACCAGTCGTAGGGTTCACCTGAACCTTCAGGTTGGTTGTTTGTCCCTGTATTTGGATAGTTGCCTCCCCGATGAGAGATGTGAGTATAACCCGTCCATTGACAATATTGAACAATGGGTCTACTGTATTCTGTGGCAAAGCAGCAGTGGCCTTATCAACCTTCGCACCGAGTATTTCTCTCCTTAATGCTCTTCCTTTAAAATATCTGTTACTCACTATGCCACCTCCATGTAAGCGTTATCGTCCAGTGGAATATAGGTTATCGTCCATTTGATTGAACCTGTTGAGGTTGCCCCTGTAGTTATCCCTAGTGTTCCAGTGTTTATGACTATTCCATTGGCAGAAGATATGTTAGTACCTCCCGCTCCTCCTGTCATGGCAGCAACATAGGCACCAATACCATAAAGACTTTGAACCGCATCTGCGTTTGTGTTTAGGTTGGTAGCGATGTCAACAGCCGTGCCAGTTGTGGGGGTCGCAGTGATTTTTATATTGGTTGTCTGACTATGTATTACTGTCGTTACTTCACCTATCATTGAGGTAAGTACAACCCTTCCCCCCACTATATTAAATAACGCACCATAAGTAGTCGCTGGTAAAGTGGCAGTCTCCCTATCAAGCTGTAGCCCCAGCTTGGCTCTTTTGCGAGATAAACCACCATGAAATCCTTTTCCCATGTTTCCTCCCAAGCAACTAAAAGTTGCAATTTACTAGGCGTGGCTTGATTTCAGGCTCAAGCCACAAAGCCCCTAAATTATATTGTCCAGTCTCGTGAAGCCTTGACCAGCATGTAGTCAAGGTCAGCCGTCATAGAGGTAGTAGTGAGGGTCTGAAGAATAGCTTGAGCAGCTAAATCGGTAGTTGTAGAAACTGCTCCCTCTAACGTCTTTAATAGAACCCCGTCAATATACCATCGGACAGTGCCGTTGTTGTCTACTTCAAGTCGCAGAACCTGCCATTCGCCAGTAGTGAGGGTGTTATCTAAATCAAGTTCAGTTGAATCAGTTACCGCTGCCGCAACCCCACCTTTATAGACTGCATGCCAATCCGTGCTGTCAGTAGCTTCGGCTGAAAAAAGGAAGCCACAAACGTCAGAGGCACCATATACAACAGTTGTGGCATTAGCCGTAGCAATATAGACTATACCAGTCTCAAGAATAGCCGTATCGGTATTAACATCCGAGAGACCAAAGAAAAATTCCTTGGTAGCAGCGGAGCTAAACTGAACACGGCATTCCAAAACAAGTGGAGCCATCTTTGCAACATCAAAACACAGGGCTGTGGTAAGCCCACAGGAGTGATTGTCTTCATCGGTTGTGGTAAGACGGGCAACTCCACTTAAAGTAGGGTCAGTCTCATTGACAATAACGCCTGAGTCGTCAGTTTCTATTCCCTGCCCGATAACCCTAAGAGCGCCTAGTGCACCTGAGGCAGCTGTTTCTGCGATAATCCATTCTGGGCCGCAAAAGTCTTCAAAGATTCTAATTCCACCTTTTCCACTTTGTTGTAAGGTCATATTTCCTCCTTACACCGTCCAGTCTCGATTAGCGCTGACATGCAAATAATCCACATAGCATACTTCCGCACCACCAGCGTGGTCGCCAAGTAAGGCTACAACAGCCAAGTCTTCTGTAGTTGAGGCAGCACCTGTGATGGTTTGCAATAGTGTGCCATCAATGTACCAGCGAGCCGTGCCGTTAGTGTCTATCTCGAACCTCAGAATCTGCCATTCTCCGTTTACGATAAGGTTATTGGGAAAGTCAACTGATACTCCGAGTGTTGGCGCTGTTCTAGTTCCCCCCTTGTAGACACCATGCCAAGAAGTTGCATAAGAAGTTGCCTCAGCATCAAAGTAGAAGCCGACAAAGTCATCTGCTGAAATAGTAAAAGTATTAGTAGAAATGGAGATTATATCATCTTCAATGGATACGGTATCTGCATTTTCGTTGGTTAGACCGAAGGCAAAACCCTTGGTAAGTACATCAGCAAATTGCACACGGCACTCTGCAACCAATGTTCCCATCTTCCCAATCTCAAAACACAATGATGTACTAAGTCCTATAGCGTGGTTATCGTCTCCTGACGTTGTGTAAATACCTACACCACTCAGGGGAACTAGGGCTTCATCAACTATTATGCCCGAATCGCTCTGTTCGCCACCATCTCCAATAACCCTGAACGGGCCGAGGTCGCCTGAAGCAGCCGTCTCAGCAACAATCCACTCTGCCCCTAAGAAATCCTCAAATAACTCAATTCTTCCTGTGCCACTTTGTATAGTAGCCATTTATTTCTCCCTTAAGAGTTTTAACTCTTTTTCCAAATTTCTTATCCTCGCCACATAAGGGGCAGTTACCTGACCCAAATGAACAGGATTTCTGGGGATAGCAGCAAGATTCTCTATATGAACGTCTCCCCTATTTCCGTTCAGAGAGTGAATTAACCACCCTTTAGGGATTAGACCGTGATGCTCTTGCCATACTTCACGTCTTTCGCTCATTCATTAACTCTTCTAAGAAGTTGGAGCAGTCGCATCTGACTTTATCTGGTATACCCAGTTTGAAAGCCTGATACCATAAGCATATTCATCATAGTGATAAACATGATCTCCACCACCACCCCTCTTCTCATTCCTTACGGATATGATTCGGGGGGCACGACCTTGAACCAGGATAATTCCCTCCATAGCAAAGACACCACCAATAGCATCATCCGAACCATCTATAGTGATGTTGCCATCCTCATAAACCTCCACACCTGCTATTGGGAGGTCAAACCTGTTCTGGAATACTCTGGCAGTTGGGCCTTCATCAACCACATACGCCCCTACACCAGCTACTAGTTCGTCATAGAGGTCTTTTAGCTGGAAGCCGTGACTCACAAACCGTATTGGTTTATGCCCAGGCTCAGTAGTATTAGAAGTAACATTGTAGGAAGCTGCGGCAACATAGCCCGAAGTTAAAGTCGTTCCAGCACCAGGGGAAGCTGTAGTACCAGCACTGGCAAATAATACCAGCCCATCCTCATCCTTCTTCCTCTGAATTGCGTTCTGCCCAAGACTACCTATCTTAGATAAGCCTATTTTGCTGATTCTCGCCCCTACCCGGTCAGTGATAAATGTCTCAATACCCACCACTGTCGGAGTAATTGTTATCAGTGAATCAACTAACTGCTGAGGGTTTTCCAAATCCGTATTTTCAGTTATAGCCTGTGCGGTTAACTGGTCATACTTGATTTCCTGCCACGAAAGACCAATGCCCTCACCAAGCATTGCTTTATCTACCAATTGGGGCATAACCCCCTCAAATTCCCTGACTATCCTTGCTGAAGAACGGACATCATCCAAACTATCAGCAAGTGAGCCAGTGGTTGTCCATCCTGCTGGCATATTATTTCTCCTTATGCGGTTTCTAGTTTCCTAGCCCGCTTCATATTTACTTGAGTATTAGGAAGTTCACCCGAACCCCAAGCTCTTTTGAACTCAGCATCGGAATCATCCCCACTACCACCTCCTGCGGTAGTATCTACCAAGTCAAGATTTAACTCTTTGCGATTTCTAAGGTTCTGTTCCTCAATCTTCGCTGTAAGTCTCTTTTCCATATCTGTTTCAGCCACCTTTTTCTCTTCACTTATTATCTTTGCCACGGAAGCGTCTAATCTCGCTCTGGCTTCGGGCAAATCCCTTGAACCCTCGCCCCAATCCAATCTTTTATCGTCTCTCGGTATTCCAAGGTTATCCAGATTAGTCAAAACTTGGGTGTTGATCCTTCCCCAAAAGTCAGCATCCTGTTGTTTCTGTGCATCTTCCTGTGCGGTTGACTGAAAGTACTTATCTTGTTCTCGGTATCTTGCCAGTTCTATGTCCTTTTGAGTTTCCTCATCAAGACCTTTAAAACTGGTCTCATAGGCATTGGCTTTACTCTCGGCAAACCTAGCCCGTTTTTCGGTATTTATATTGCGGTCTTGTTCACTTTGTAGTTGTCGCCGACCCGCTTCTACTGCTTGCTTGGTAGCTTCATCTGTAGCCTGTGCCACCATCTGCTGTATCCTAGCCTCTTGCTCTTCATTAAAAGGCTGTTCTTTAGGTTCGCCCTCTGGTTTAACTTCGGGCTTAACCTCTGGCAAAACATCTTTGCCTTCTGGCAAAACTGCTTCTGGTTGAACGTTCTCTTTGTCGCTCATCTTTACCTCCTAGTTAATTCCGCCTACCCTGAACCCCTTTTTATATGGGTTCAACCCACCCTTAAATGTCCAACAAAATGTCCACGTTTTTAGTCTCAATTTGACGTTTACATGTCCACTCCGATGTCTAAAATAAAAAAAGCCCACCAAGGGCTTCATGAGCCTCTTAAATGGGCTATCTATGTAGCTCTAAATATTTAAGAATATACTTATCGGCTAGGGATTTGAATTTCTGTCACCCTAGATGTCTCCGCTTCATCGGCTTTCACACCTTTACATTAGCATTGACTCGCCTTCACGCTAGAGCGTCTACCTATTCCGCCACCAATAAGTTATTCCATTTTTAAGGTTCTACGTCTATCGGCTATCTTATTATACCACAAGTGGATATTTTGCACTTTTTGCCTTATGATGCTTCTTGCAAAGCCAAGTAATCTCTAATGGTTTTGAGTAATCTTCGTGATGCCGCTCACCCGATGCTTCGCAGCCACCTGCGCTGCATACTTGGGCAGGCAAACCCCTGAAGGCATAGGTCTGGGCACGATGGCGTTCAGGATTTTCTTGTGCGTATGCTATCCGCCAATCATAGTGTTTTCCCTTGTTCTCCTGATACCACTTATGAAAATTCCTGCGGTTTACATCAGGATGCAACGCCATCCACTTCCTGTTATATTCTCTCCGTTTCTCAATACTATTCATATCACTATCATACCACACCTTTACTAGAAAGTCAAAGCGTACTCTTCATTATTTTAGTAATTGCTTCCAACATCTTACTTCTTTTGAATATATTAAACCGCTTGCAAGTAGAACGAGGGCATACAGTTTCAAAGTCTAAATTAACTGTAAACCTTCCAAGTTTCTTATTACAGCCATCACATCTACAGTATCCTTGTTCGTCTATCATTGCTTAGTTAATTTGCCTCCACGCTCAACATGATACAGTAAGCGCATTTGGCTCATAGCCTCTTCCCTTGTAGCATGGGTTCCTTTTACATGACCAGTTTCAGAATTTATCGTAACCCACTTATTTCCTCTCTTGTGGACGGCGTATGGCATCACCTTCCTCCCTCAATTTGATATATTCCGTACAGGTCTTGGCATATGGCATGTTTGTCTTTATTATTTCCCTTGCTGTGTATAAGTAATAAATTGCCGATGGTTTGCGCACTATTTCTTCCCTTTCGGCTTTGGATGCCCTTTAGTAGCTTTGTATGGCTTACTTCCTTTATGTGGCATTGCTTTCTCCTTTTAATGGTTCCCTTGTAATTGTTTGGTGTCCGCATTTCTTGTGCAGTTGCGTGGTATACAACGGGAGCACTGGAACGACATAATCCCCCTCTGTATATTCAGGCATTTCAGAATGTTCTATTAAAACATCTAATACACCCACCTTATCACAACTACTGCGAATATCCACAATCCTGCCATCTTCAAAGTGTAGCCAACTCAACAAAACCTTGTTTGTAATAGATACTTTACCTAGTTTCATTTCCCCCTCCTAAAATCTATAGAATTGGTTTAACGCATTTGTTATCTCTTGGCTCGTCATTTTCAGTTGTCTCTTAAGTAACGCTATCTGCCTTCTGGCAAAAACTATTTGGGGATAAGAAAACAGCATTATTTTCGCCTGTCGAGGGTCTGTTCTTTCTAAAATCTTAATCTGGTCTGATATTTGTTTTAATCCTGGCAGTTGACTCCATACCTGTCTTTCTATATCCCAATAGGGTTGTAAAACCCGTCTGGCCTCTCTAAGCATCTTTACCGCAGATGGCTCATCTACTCTACGTTCCCCAATCACAGATTCTACAGAATTAAGCGCTTCTATTCCATATTGCTGTATAAAAAGATTTCTTCGCCTATCGGCTTCGTCAAACCTATATTCTCCAAATTCATCATATAAATCTGGCGCATACATTATCTGATTATAGTCACGATATAAAAGTTTTTGGGGTTGCATATCAGCCCTTTGCTCTTCTGTTAGTGGCACATTAAAGGTATCTCTTACAATAACAAAGCGGTCTTGTTTAAGTAAATCGTTCATCATCTGGGCTTTAAGCCAATATGCTTGATTAACCCTTTCTCTTAATTGGCTGCCATTCCCTGTAGTTTCAAACTGTCTCGATGCTTGATTAAGTTCTTGTGTAACCATTACACCGATACGGTCAGCTTGTTGAGTATATTCATTCCATACTAACTGTTCACTACGAGCAAACTTCTCAGATTGTTCTGCTGTTTTAGCTGTTAAATCCTGTAATTCTTGGTCTCTGGATAATTGGGACTGAAGCAGAAAACCATCTGGGCGTTGCCCTAATTCATCCCAAGTCACTCCATATTGCTCTTGAGCCAATTCATCCTGCCTGTCTTTTAGTTCGGCATAAGCACTTTGGGGATAAGCCCGCATACCTCCAAATTCTCCTATCCCCCTTGTTACTCTTGCTGCAAAATCGCCACCCTCTAAAGCTACACTTTGCACCCAGATAGGGAGTAGATTCTCTGCTAATATTGTTTTTGTTAAACTAGGCAATCCATCCCTTGTCGGGTCGCCCATAAAATCCTTGCCTGAAATTAAATCCATACTTGTTCTAAGGAATGGTGAGAAATTACCTTGTAAAAATCTACCCGCATAAAAGGCGGTATCTTCTGGTCTCTTTGTCATCTTCCCAAAAGTAGCAAGTAAACTTCTAACCTTTGAACCAGGCCCAATTCTTTGCCCCACTATATCCCAAGTCATAAAATTAGTTGATAATGGATTGAGATGGTCTACAATTTCTTCTTCTGATTCCCCCATAGCCATCGAGACAGCTACGGTCATTGCCATTATCGCAGCCGTACCCTTTGCCACGGCTTGTCTGGCTAATTGTCCCCTTAAATTCCCTTGCGTGAGGTCATACATTAAAGCCCCAATAGCACGATTATATTGAGGAGCGAGTATCACCCCTCTCTCTATTTGCCTTTGTCCACTTGATATTCCTATTCTTGTAGTATTAAGTAACCCCCTGAATTCATTTATAAAAGCATCTACTTGTGCTCTACGTGCAGCAGTAGTTCCAAGATGTTCATAGGCTTCTGCCATATAAATTCCCGCAGTATCCAAAGCAGACTCAAATCCTCTTTGGAATGGTTCCAGTACTTTGCCCGCTATTTTCAAGGGGCCTTTTCTGAGTAACCCCCCTTTAGCCATAGCTTCGGTCATTTCTGTAGAACCGCCTCTGGTTAATATTAACCCAGGATGCCTCTGAATAGTTCCGATATGCTTTGCCAAAAAGTTATCGTGATATAAAGGATCAAACATTGCTCTAACAAACCCGCCCATTGCTTTACCATAAATCTTGGGATGGGCACCAGCTAAGAAGATAAGCTGGATACCAAACGGACTCATATCTCCTGCTAGGGCAAAATACCTTCCCACAGCATTAACCTGATTGATTGCACTAAGTGCAGCGTTAAATTGAGGGTTTAATTCGTTACGGATTATATTTACATATTCCTTAGCTTCTGGGCTAGTGAAGACTTTGCCCGCAAACGCCGGTATATCAGGAGCAATTGCTCCGCCAAATGGTGCTCTACGGGCTTTAGCAAGAGCATCTTTCCATATAGGTTCTATTTCTGCTAATTCTACTAGCCTATCATCTAATCGCTTACTAACATCAAGAACCTTCTGATAAGCCGCTTCGTTTCTATTAGCTACATTAGCATAGGTTCTCGCTAACTTATTGGCATACCTCTTCTCCGCACTAAGTCTTCCCTTGAGATAACTTACATTTTGCTTCAATGCTTGTCTTGTGGTTACTTCACTGAGTAAATCCCCAACTTCCTCTGTTGCTCTAAATGTAACTCCTTGTTGGCGTTCAATGTCTCTCGCACTCTGTTTAAGTTTCTTGTGTGCATTTCTTAGAGACGCCCTAGCTCCTGTAACCCCAGTTCTAAAGAAGTTAACTTGTGCCTTCAAGTCTTCTGGACCTGCAGTGGTTCGCCAAGGAACTCTCTCTAGAAACCAATCTGTATATTGTCTATTTGCGACACTATTATAAGCACCAGTGATATTATAATAAAGGGCTTCTTCTTCGGGAAGATAGCGGAATCCGTCTCTAATGGCATCATTTATATCTTCATATTGCCTTGATTTGAGTGCTGCTGTCTTTGCGCCAGGTCTACCTGGTTGTCCTCGTCCTATATAAGCAGTATCTATTAGATTACCTTCGGCATCAAACTTGCCCAGAACCCGCCTACCCGCATATACACCACCCTCTTCAAAGGTTAATTCGGGAACTTCTATACCATATCTTTCAAATAATGCCTTCTTTTCCCGTTCTAATAATTGAGCCTGTTCTATCCACGCCCTTTGTGGTTCAGTTAAATCATCCCAATATTTCTTAGGAAAGGTTCTAATCTCATTAAGATGAACCTGCTTGCCCCGAATAGCCATTAGACCATCATCGGTCAACTTAAACAATCGCCTAGAATCACCCATTCTATTCAACGTAGCAATAGCTGCCGTAGCTTTATTGGAACCCTCAAATCTTAATACATCTCTTCCTACTAATGATAATGTGGCTGGATTATTAGCTGTAGCCATTCTGCCACCTATAGCACTGGCTAATCCCTTCAGGGGGTTTCTGCCCCCAATCTCCATATTAACCAAACTTCGTAATTTACTCGGTTGAGTTGCAATAGATATAGCATCATCTACTGGCTGTAAGTCAGCAAGAATACGAGCGCCAGCATCTGCAATTCTAGGTGCAATCTTCTTTGCCGCTATTGAAAGTGGTTTAGTTATCGGATAGGCCAATGCTCTCTCCGCAGCAATAACAGGGCGCAATGCCTTTTGTCCCAGCGAGGCAGCCCGCACTAGACCCCCAAGACCAGTTTTCACGCCCACAGCACCTAGCCCAGCCAATCCCCCAGTGGCTAAAGCCGTAGCAAACCAAGGAATTGTCTCTAAAGCACCTTTAACGCCAATAGTCCACGGCTTATCCCTTATCTCTTGTGGTGTCCAAGGAAGTCTAAAAAGAGGTTGAACTTGAAAACTCGGTTCATCCCAAGCCTCATATTCAGCCCTTTCTCTTTGCCACCACGGAAGATTCTCCGTCCCTGCAACCGAAGGAGTAAATGGGGCAGCTAAAAATGTACCCGCAGCTTGCTCGGCAGTTCTTATCCAGTTTAATGGGTGTTGCCACCAAGGAATGTCTTGAGGGGCTTGTATGGGCGTTGTAGGCTGTCTGGTGATAGGTTGAGGGGCTTGTTGCGATTGAAACCCCCCTAACTTAAGTTCAGGTAATCTCTTTAATTGTTCAAGGGCAGTATTTCTCTCTAACTCCCCCATCTCTTTAAGTCTCTGGGGAAGTTGCTTACGAAATATATCTAAGGCTTCTGGTGAAAGTGCCCTAACTTGTCTTTCTAAAGTCATTTATCTAAACCTGCTAAATCCCCCAAATCGCCCTGTAGGCGCTCGTCCTGCACCTAACCTGAATTGAGTCTCTTGTGGCGCAGCACCTGTTCTTGCTTGTCTATATCCTAAGAATTGAGCCTGTGCTGTCGGCCCCCATCTAGCCTGAAGTTGAGCAGATGGAGTTGTCAATTGGGGCAAATCGCCGAAACTCTGTATATCCCTTTGACCTGCTTGCCCTTGGAATCCTGGTATGGGTTGACCTGCCTGTAATCCTTGAGGAGTTACATCCCCACCCACATTCTGAAATCCTAATGGAATCATCCAAGGTTGTATAACAGGGGGTTCTCCTGTATAAGCAGAATATTGTAACCAGTTTATCGGGTTAGCAGCTAGTTGCGACCTGTATTGCCTTTCTTCTTCTTCTGCAGCGAATCTTGCTTGCTCCTGTTGAAATTCTAATTGTGCTTGAAATTGTGTTTCCGCTTGACCTAACTGTTGTTGTTGAAACCCTAATTGCTGCTGTCTAAAAAGTTCCTCTCTCCTTGATTGTTCTCGCTGTGTAAGAAGTTGCTCTTGTTGAAATGCTGTAATATCCCGTGGTTCTAATTGCTGTCGTTGAAGGTCTAATTGTTGTCGTTGGTAAGGGGTTATTGAAGGAGTGGCCTTTTTCCGCCTAACATCAAAATTACCAAACTCATTCTTGTAAACTTCCCAATTCTCATTGGGAAGCGAGCCAAGTGCCTCCTTAAAGGTTTCAAAGCCCATCCGTCCCCTTCCCCCTAAATCCACTCCTGCAGCTTCCTTTTCTGCAGCACGCCTTTGTGCTGCTTTCTGGGGAACTGTAAGTTTGGGGGGTTCTACTAAACCAGCCCTTTCTTCGGGCTGTAACCCCCTCAAAATATCAAAAGTGCGGGGTGTAAGTTGTGCAATCGGTCTAGCCGCAGGAGCACGTTGACCAAGTAGTCCCTGAAATAAACTTGCTTTTGTGGGGTCACTCCACGGGAATAGATTTCTTCTCCAATCAAATCCATCTGGCATTATGTTTCCTCCTCAAGTTTTTTCATTTCCCGAAACGCTTTTTCAAATTCTTTCTTCTCTAATTGTTCTCTGAATTGTATTAAGGGCAGTATATCTTCGGCAATAACTTCCCTCATCAATTCAAGGTCTTCCTTAACTAATTCCTGCATAATTTCTAGGTCATTTGGCATTACCTATTACCTCCTCTTTTATACGCTTATTTTCCCAACGAAGTAGTCTAATCTCTTGTTTTAATTCTTGGATTTGCTTATCTTGTGCATCTTGAAAACCCTGCCTATACCCATCACGATAACCCTTGTTGTGCTGACGACTGTGAGAACCCGTAGTTGAGAGTTCCAAATTCTCGATTCGGTTATCGTCCTTAACCCCATTCTTATGATGTACTATCTCCCAGGATTGCAAGCATCTACCAAGATGCTTTGCCATAACGAGACGGTGTTCCCTTGTATACCTATCCTTTTTAATCATAGGCGCAAAGAAATCATCTTTATCTAACCAAACCATTACATACCCATCAGTGTCATAAAAACGCCCACCCTTCCAATTTGAAGCCCTATCACCCTTGGGATAATCCTTATAATCACGATGCCTAGCAGAACAACTCCTGCAACTATATTTATTGAGAAGTTTCTTAATGCAACTTAGCCATCTCTCCTTGCCACAATATATACAAACCACCCAAATTTGCCATCGTCCATTTTCATCTTTCCCAGTCTCCCCTAAGTGTGGCATCAACGCTGACCTCCGCCACCAAGTCCTTGTCCGCCTTGTATCCCCGAACTATTCTGTTGTACTAGATTCCTTAATTGGTTATCTAAATCTTGTGCTGACCCAAGAGGTGCTCGGTTCGGAATCTCAGGAACTAAAGGTCTCTGTCCTTGAGATGTTCCCTGAGCTGGTTGTCCTTGAGGTGGTTGACCTTGCAATCCAACTTGTCCTAAAGCTTGCTGATATAACATAGCCATTGTCTGGTCTTTGATTTGATTATAAGAGGGCATCCTTCTTAAATTCTCTTTCTCCTGCTGTCTTCTCATCCTTTCTGGGTCAACATTGGACATTTGATTCCAAGTCCACTCCTGAGTAGTGATTCCATCCCCACTATTCCACATCTTTAATAAAGAATCCTGCCGTCTATATTCATCCTCTTCAGAGATGGGTGCAAACTCAACATAATAATTAAGTGGCTCTCTGATTAAATCTTTTTTAACCACTACATCAAACTCATCTGTAGGTGTTTTAGTCCATATCTCGAAGTCACCTGGGATAACATTCTTTACTAACATCGCACATTTTGAAAGTATCTGTGCCCAACCATTCTGGAAAGCAGGAGTAGCGTATTGATAAATAGCTGAAGCCTCAGCGATTATTAACCTTCGGTCAGCCCCACTTCTCACTCCAACCTCAGAAAGTCCTCTAGCACTTCTAGGTGCAGCGTGAGCCGAAATATAGTCGTGAGTAGTGGCTAATTGTCTAAAGGAGGCCTCTGGGGGTACCTTGGATTCCCAATCGTGAAACTCTACATCCTTATCTCCCACAGGCCAGTATTTGCCGTATTCCTGTTTGATTTCCCCAAGAGAACCAGCATCCGCCCCCGTGATATATCCGCCCTTCATTGTTTCTCTCGCCATCAAGATATTGTTTAAACTATAGTTCATAGATTCAGAAACTAGAAGGTCATACATATATCTTAACAGGCCGACATATCTATTTTCTGGCTTATTATTTGTATCCTCATCCCCAAGTCCAGATTCTATTAAAGTATAAGGGTTAAAGCCATATTTGTGGGCTACTACACCACCAGGGATTTTCAGCATAGACTCATTTTCCACAAACTCAGCCCTGTATTTGTCTGTCCAAAAAGAGAAGGTTTCTATCATATCATCAGGTTCTCTGCCTTTTTTATCCTTGAAGTGAGGCCAGATTCTTTTGACATCATATAATTTCCTCTTATACCACTCTATGACATAATAATCTCCCCCAGTATAGGGGTCGGGCATTATGTGATACGGATTTATAGCCTTAATAACTATTGGAAGGGAAAGATGTTGCCCAGCCCGCCATTCATCCAATCTTACAGCGTAATTTTCTTTAGATTCACCGTCTTTTTGTTCGGGTTTATCTATCCACCTATCAGCGTCCCAGATGGTCTTAAAAACTGCTAATCCGTGCTTCCAGTAATGCTTTGCCCCGACATGGGCGGGAGCTATACGAGATTCTACATTTATCCCGTGAATTATCCCAAGACCTAATTTACGCAACATCTCGGCAGATTTCTTCCCGATTTCCGATGTTCCCTTTTTATTGGTGAAAACACGAGCATTAAAGATATTTGTGTGATTTATACCAGTATCCACGACATCTCTAGCCGTGGGCAGAACAACCCTGTCTTTCGCAAACTCACCTGGAATATGCAGTTTTTTCTTAAAATCTAAATTATAGAAGTTCTCATCCCATTCATAGCAAGTTCTCAGCTTAGAATAGTATTTCTTACAGAATTCAAACTGCTCTAAAATGCTTTCTTTGGTAGGCTTTTCATCACGCTTCGGCATATATCCTCCTAGTTTATCGCTATACCCTGAGAGCGGAGATATTTCAGCATCTCCGATTCCATTTCCTCAACGCACTCTTGCGGTAGTTTGTGGTCTTCTGAATATTCGATAAAGTGTGCACCACCCAATCTGCTATAAGTCCCATCACAATAATTGGTTATGACTCCCCTTATTATCCTCTGTATCTCTTCCTGTTTGACCATTAACTTACCCCCTGTAATTGTCTATCTATAAGTTTCTGTATCACTGGTGGGACATCTTTTTCTCCAAAAGTTAATGTCTCAATGGGTTTTAAGATTTCCTGCTTCATATCCCTCTTTTTCAAAAGGCATATCCCTGTCATTATAACATAGTCATCGTGAGTTGAGGACATTGCTTCTATTTTACCATTTTTGTTGGAGTTTCTTATCATATTAAAGAAATGCCTCAATCCCTGTTCGTTGTAAATCCTTATTTGCATATCGTTTATACCAGAAATCAAACCACCGAATAAGTCCGTCCTTGACTTTTCATTAGTAGAAAACCCTATCTTTGAAAGCATCTCGGGTCTGTCAAGTTGACTCCAAGTAATATCTCCCTTATGACCTAATTTCTTATATCCCAATTCAACAGCTTTCTTTATGACAATTCTCCCACCACCAGCGACATTATTCTCAATCCACCACCAAGGGTTTTTGTAATGCTTTAAAAGTTCCACAGAATACTCGGTGAATTCGTCAGGCTCTAACTTATTAGACATAATATCAGCCACCATATCACCGTGTTCGTCCATTACCCCTGTAACCGAAAAGTCCGCACCAACCCCCCAACTAACATCAGAAGAGGCGACATACTTATTCCCAACATGATAATCTTTATAAATATGAATCGAGTCGTCCAATTCCCATCCTTCGTTTATATGCCCCCTGACATCCTGCATCATTAGATTAAGAACCTTCTTATCAAACACCGCTACAGATTCAGCCGTAGAAAGAGCTTCTTCTATAGAATGAGGATAATTTTTAGCCATATAAAGAGTAGGACTTAATTTGGCTAAATCTCTTTCGGGGATAGTTCGCATGGTCTCTTCATACCATTTTTCATCCCTATCAGGTATAACATCCCAAGAGAAAAAAAGAGGATAGAAACCGTTTTTCTTTTTAAGAGCATCCTCAAAGATAGCTGTTGCCAAATTATCGTTCCCAAACGGGTCTGCGGTGAAAATTGAAATAACCTGCCCGCCGCCGTCTATAGTTGGTTTGGCATGGGTATAATTCGTATCAGCGTATTCATGCTTGGCGTGTTCATCCCATACTAAGATAGAAGCTGTCTCCCCAATCCCAGCCGAGGTCGTTGAGGGTAATGCCTTGATAACACTTTTAATAACAGGAAAACCTATCGCTTCTTTTGAGTCGGGGTCTAATTTGAATTTCAAAAATTTGGGTAATTGGTCATAAACATTTCTGCACTTTTGTAAAAGAGCCTTCGCCTCATCCTGTCCCTGAGAGAATAAAAGAACATTCGCCCCTATATGACCCAAAGCATACCAGGTTACATAAACAGCAATTGTCGTTGATAAACCTATCTGGCGAGCCTTTAAGACAGAGATGTGCTTTTCCCTTAAAAGGGTGGCAATCGTTTCTTGTGTATGTTCCCACATCTCTAAAGGAACAATACTCTCACTTACTTGTCCTGGCATTGGGGGTCGGATAATCCTCGCCCACTTCAGAAAATGTAAAAAGTCAAGCTGACAGATAGCCCTTTCGTGTTCCCAAACTTCTCTGTCTTCTGGGGTTAAATCTGTCTCTTCTTTATAAGCACAATTAGTCAGGATTTCTTCATAGTTCATTTTTTTTATATTTGCCTACCAGCAAAGCCCATCCCTACTTCCCGTAATTCTACCTTTAATTCTTTGGGTATACTATCCCACGCTAATTCAGTCGCTTCGTAAGTCTTTTCAGGACTCGTGCTGTGCATATATAAAATGAATGTCTGCAACTTGGAATCAAAACAAAGTATGCGTCCCGCAACCCCTAACTCCACCACGTTAAGGCAATCTCTTAACTTCTGATATAATATATCTTCGTAATTCATATCAATGGTATAGTTGCTATCTCAAGCAATGACCTTACCGCCAAAAGAAGCCGATAATACTCCAAAAGCGATTATTTATTTGCTTATCCCAAAACTTCACCGCACAATTTATCATCTTTTCCATTTCTCCTCCTTAATTAAAGATTCAGTTGCTACATAGCCAGCCCTGAGCATATCTTGTTGAGCCTTATCATGCGCCATGTAAAACGGATACCATCTAGCGTTTGGATTATCACCCCATCCATTATACCTGTTCTTCAGGCAACTCCCTATCTACCTTTATCACTACTCCTCGAGAATCCATATCCTTAAAGTGTTGTGTTATGAAATCCTCGTTGCTAGCACAAAAAGCAGGAGCTTCTCTATTCAGTGGATTATACCAGCAGTCAGCCACAACACCCATAACCTTCTGAATGGCCTTACAGTGTTGGCAAAATAAATACTGAGTTGCTTCCCTTATCTCTTCTCGATTAGTCATCTTATCCGCTTTAACTTAACCACCCCCATAGTTTATAAAACCATCCATACCTTTCCCTTAAATAATGGTGATAAGCTACATACTCAGCTTCAATTTTCATCCACATCAACCCCTCTCTAATATGTTTGATATAAGTCTCTGATGTATCCATTATTTCTCCCTTATGTAAAGTAAGCCTAAAATATGATAAAAATTTACCTGCTTGATTAACAATATAATAACCCCATCTCGTGTGCCCAACCCACTTCCCGAATAGTCCTTCACTCACAACTGATACACACTACAACAGGCTAGTAACTGACGGATTAGTAACCTGGTATCCCTAGCTTCATTCTATTCTCCTATGGGACGCACTATATATGTAAACTTGCTGGGCTGAGGGTTTGCACCCTTCTTTGGTTTACTACGACAATCCCTACAGATACGATAGGTTGCGGTGTCGGTGCCACCATTGAATACAAAGTCCCTGCCGCATTGAGCACATACTACCCACATATCTCCTCCTTAATACTCAGGTACGATATTACCGTCTGCATCCAGCTCTTGGGTCTTAACAACAGGTCTTAACACACGCTGTTTTAGCCTCAGATTGCGCATATAGTCCTTCATATATGTACGCTGATAGTCTTTCTTAGCTTGTCCCTTCAACATTATACTTCTCCTTCAGCTCCCGGGTACCATTCATTGCGCCTGTAAGCCGTTTCTGGGCTTGTTCTAAGAGTTCGGGTGTTGTATGAGCCATAATGCCCAATGTTAGCCTGGTTTCAGTTACCTTACCATCAGTGCGGTCTATGTATTCCCTTATAGCAGACATATCCCCTCGAATAGCCAGGGCATAGAGTGTATCAGCTACTTTCTTGTTGTCCTCTGGGTTTCTATTCTTTAAGAGTGTAGTAACTGAACTCTTTGGCCTGCCGTTAGGATTACCAGATTGACCAGGCTGCCATCCCTTAGCTGGATCGGGGTTTTTATAACCATAATCATTGCTATTTCGTTGTACCATTATCTTATTATACCACAAACAGATTAAAAACACATTTCAGAACAGATTAGGCACAAAATAAATATTCAGCTCACGCCTAGGGGGGGGTATTGACAGCCTGACTAGACTATAGTAAAATGAGACTAGAATAAACAAAGGGGGCAAGGCGATGACAACAATCAACAAGCATTATATCTTACACCTTGCAGACGAAGATGGCACAATTCTCGATAGTATCGACCTCTTCGAGTACAACCTTGATAAATCCATAGCACAGAGTGATATTTGCCATACCATACAATATGCCATTGAGGTTTGGGAACAACAGCAAGAGAAAAAAGGCAGCTAACCTAACAAATAGAATAAAGGAGGGATAATGAAAAAAGGTAGCTTAGAAGGGCTAGCCTTGGATAGAATAAAAGAATTATTAGAAGTGATTGAGCGTTCCATAACAAGAGAATGTGCGGACAAAGGCGAAGAACTTAAATCTGGCACTCACTTGTGTGATATTTCGGTAGCTAATACTGATGCCAAAAGATGGGTTAGGGCATTACTGGAAGAACTGACATAGGCGAACTATGAAGTAGCGAGTGATATTGAACTTAATATATGAAATAGCACCTTAACAATTGAATAGAGCCTGCTGGTGTCCTGTATATCGGTAATCCAGCTTGGATGATAGCTGATGAGCCAAAGGCACAAGCCCTCAATGTCCGTCTAGTTCAAAATAGCTAACCGCTTGACTATCTGGCCGGGGGTTGAGGTCCCCGGTCAGCCGTGAGGCGGTAAGTAAATAAAGGAGGGATGAGATGCCACTAACACCTGAACAACAAGAGTTTGTTAAGGAAGTAGATGAGTTCAAGATTCAATCACACAATGTACTAAAGGAAGCCCGGGAATTAGATGCTAAAGCCATATCTATTATCAAACGCTTTAACAAGCTTGAGAAAATAATTAAGGATATGGCAAAGGAACACGGATTATAATACTCTAGCTGAGGAGGTTTAGAAGATGACCCCGGAAAAGCGATATAAGAAATACCTGAAAGACCTGATTACTCAAGTAGAAATTCATCTTACTGATATAGATAAAATTATGAAACTACCTGAGAGCAACAAGAGAGGTCAACTTATCGCCAAATCGTGTAATAACTTGGATTTGGTGAAAGATATGGCAAGGCACTTTGGACTTGGTTTGCCCTTCAAAAAGAAAGTAGCACCTTAACAATTGAATGTTAAGGAAAGGAAGGGAAGATGTCGCCAACAATGATTAGGTATCTCAGGGACAATTACTGCCTACAGTTTGGACATTGTAAGCTCCGTTCTCACCCTTGCATCAAGAACCTGGAGGAAGTGAGGGTTGTATGTATGGAGTGTAAGAAATTATCGAGAGGAGGTTAGTATGAAGAAGTATCAGATAATATATGCTGAAAGGGGAAGGTTTAATGTTTGAAGTTAAATATAAGGCGCTGAGTTTTAAGCAACCTTGGGCGTGGTTGATGTGTAAGGGATTTAAGGATATAGAGAATCGGAATTGGCAAACAAGATTCAGGGGGCGGATTTATGTCCACGCTAGTAAATCGCAATCAGATATGGACAAGGAGACTCTAGCTTTTATGCTGAAACGATTGTCGAACAGGCAAGCTAGTGAGTTTATGCTTGCTTATAGCCGATTGACTTTTGGGGCGATAATAGGCGAGCTAAATATTACTGGATGTGTGGATTTACACCCTAGCCCGTGGTTCTTTGGAAAGTATGGTTTTATGGTTAGCGAGCCAGTCCTTTATGACAAGCCAATCCCGTGTAGGGGTAAACCTAGTTTTTTCACCCCAGAGCTAACTGAAGTGAGTATCTTTAAGTTGGGGCAATGAAGTAGAGAGTGATATAGAAATTAAAGGAGGTCAAGATGACAGATAAACTGGTGGAGAAGTGCTTGTTGACACCTGAAGAAATGAAAGAGGCGTGGCTAAAAGCCTGTAGAGAGAATACTACACTAGATATGCTCAACTATCCGCAGGTCATAACCAAAGATCAACTAATCAAGGCCATCCCCATCATAGCCGAGGAGATAAAGAGGGAGTTGGAGTTAGAAAGCTACGGAGACCCTAGAGTTACTGATTGGGTAAAAATCTCTTATAGTGATTGGCACACATTCTGGGAAAAATATAAAGGAGGTAAATGATGCAAGAGACTAAACAATTAGAGGAACAAATCAAGGTGGTGGCTGAGGCGAGACAACGGGCACAGAATGCAGTAGCAGTTAAGACCGCCTGTCAAAGAGAATGGGTGGACGAGAACAAAGATATGCTTGACATTGTTGTTGCTGTAGCACAAGAAGTAACCGAAGCCGAAGTCAAGCTCCGAGAACTCACACTCCAAGCCTATGCTGAGACCGGCAACAAAGCACCGGCAGTAGGTGTGGGTATCAGGGAAGTAACCAAGCTAGACTATGATGGCAAGGTTGCCTTTGACTGGGCTAAGTCGCACAAGATGGCATTGAAACTAGATGTATCAGCCTTTGAGAAGATAGCGAAGGCAGACACACCTGATTTTGTCAAAATCACTACTGAACCACAGGCTACAATAGCTACTGAACTTAATAAGGTGGAGTAAACGAACCCATAATCGCCATGAGAGCGAGGTAGAGAAGTATCAGATATATGCTGAAAGGAGGAGGAATTGAAAGAACTTGAACTTGAAGACCTTACTAAGCAAGAGTTAATAGAGTTAATCAAAAACAATATATACTTTGTTTTCAGTTTCAAACAGCGTGACCTCATAGAGATTAAATGGAAATCGAAGAATAAGGAAGCTAGTAGAATTATGGGCGAAGCCGTAGAGGAGCAAGCTCTTTACTCAGAGGGAACAGATATGACCAGTCTTGCAAAATGGGATGAGGCAAGCCCTAGCCAAAGCAGAATAATCACGCACTACAATCTAGGAAAGAGCCGGTGAGTCATATCGGCTTTTTCTTTACCTTCCAAGCCCACTTAGTGCTTGGTTACACGAGAGGCATACTCGTCAAATAGCTCCCTGATTTTATTCTTTTCTGCCCACGGAGGCGGTTCCTTATACTCAGCTATACATTCAGACCAGGGGCAATTCAAACATTCTCCCTTAACCTTGACAATCTTACCGTTTATCACCTTTTTAATGAGGTAATGTTTACAACCCTGATAGTCTTTATATGTGGGTTCTATGTCTTTCTTTTCAGTAATCATTGTCCATCTTTCACCACACAGTTCTCATCTACTATAACCTGGGCATAATAAAGTAAAAGCTCCAATACAGTCGGTCCTCTAGGTTTTTAGTCCCGGCATCTTTTACTTTAGGCATAGCCTTAATGTTTTCGCTCCAATATCGTGACGATGCGTCTAGTTGTTTCAATCCCCATGTTGATAGTCTTATTCATTGATTCCATGTTTCCCTGCATCAGCATCACACCTTGCTGTATTTCGGCATGTTGTTTGTCATTTTGTTTAATTAGGGTAGCAACATCGTCAACCAAATGGTGAAAATCGTTTGTTAGAAATTTCCTCCATTCTTTCTGGAAGTCACGAAAGTCCTTTCCCAATTTCTCGACGGGGTCTTTCTTCTTTTCCTCGCTCATTGTCCTAGCTCCTTTTTTTTTATAGCACCTTTTTATCAAGTCTGTCTAACTTGATAAACTTGTCAGCCCTGACAATCTGTAGCTAGTATAACACATTTGACCAAAAGTCAACACCTGGAGCAATTATTTTGTGCCTGAGTGAAAATATTTTTGGTGATTTTCTTACTTTTTCTCACTATTCCTTACATTTTCGGGGTATTTTGAGTAAAAAGTCAAGTTATTGACACTTTGTCAACCATATCTTGACATCCCCTAGTTTAGGAGTATGATCCACATTAAAGGGGGTGATATTATGGCAGAGACACCAACAATTAGTTGGGCTGGAACATCCGGGGAAAAGTACCTCTACTGGATTTATGCAATTGGAACCTCTTTTAAAGCTGAACCTGGTAACTATATCTTCGCCAAAGAAACCAAACCCAATACATGGGCACCAGTTTATATTGGTCAAACGGGCAACCTCAGTGAACGCTTAAATAACCATGATGAAATGCCATGTATCAAGCGAAATGGGGGCACCCATATACATGCCCATATCAATAATGCTGGGGAAACTACACGTTTAGCAGAAGAAAGAGACTTGGTTTCAAAATGGTCGCCTCCCTGTAATGGATAAACAGACTAACTAATAACATCAGGTTTATTTGTTTCATCAACAATTGTGCCAGGCGGATTACCAAGACACGTTTCAACTGCGTGACCGTTCCTATCTAGCCACTCTAAGAAGTCATCCATTTTGCTGTCAGGAACGGTATACTCCATACTGTTGTTGATAAGTAGATGATTACTAGGCATACTTTCACCTCCTTTCTACGTGTGTCAAGGGGAACATCACCGCAGGTTAGTAATACTTCAGGATAGTTCATTTTCCCTCTGAGGTGTTACGATTGGAATAACCAGTCGCCAACACCTAGAGCAAAATCTTATAATATCGCATGTAATCCATAAATGGCCGTATCCGCATATAGGGCAAATTCTTATCATTTAATCCTCCTCTGGGATAAAGATTACCCATCCCTTCTTACCACACTGCCTTATCAAATTATCGGGATTATGTATATCAAGGGTTTCTTCGTGATTCCCCTTAGCCTCAATGACAAGAGACCATGTAGTTGTAGCTTCTACCTTTGTGCCATAACTCTTTTTCAATTCCCTCAACATCGCATCAGCACCAGCTTCATAAGCAGAAAATTCAGGTTGCTCATTCCAACTTTCCTCGCCAAAATCTCCAGTTTTATGAAAGGGATTATCCCAATTCTCTTTAGGTCTCCAACTCATTTTCTCCTCCTTTCCGTTACTCATCAGGCTTAATCAGCCTGCAATATAGATTACATTGTGTTAAAATAAAGTTATGGGAATACAAAACCCCGCAAATTTTTGCACTGATTGCGGTGTGATTATATTGAAGGAATCCAAGCGTTGTTATAGTTGTGCCACTAAACATAAATGGGAACAGGGAATTATGCATACGCTCAGGGGGGCTCAACATCCCCAATGGAGAGGGGGTCGCTTCATCAGTCTTGGATATGTACTTATTTGGTATCCGCAACACCCCCGTGCTTCTAAACAGGGGTATGTTAAAGAGCATATCCTTATATGGGAGCAATATCATGGTAAGCCTGTGCCGAAGGGGTGGATAATTCATCATCTGAATGGGATTAGAAATGATAATCGGCCGCAAAATCTGGTTGCTTTTCCAGATAGGAAACATAAACATATTCTTCAAGCTAAGGCTAAACGCATTCAAGAATTGGAAGCTCTCCTTAATCATCAATCACAACTCCTCTGAGCGAATTAGCCCCCTATCTTTTAGCCATTGTATGAACTCTTTATAATCAACTCCACCCCAAAGATATTGCATTATCTTGAGCTTCATTTCTTCTTCTGTTGGGCGTTTATCTTCTGTCATTTACTTCTCCTTATCTAATACACAATATAGAGCTAGGGCAGGATTTACCTCTTCTCTGCTTAGGCTTACCTTGCAAGCCCAATCAACTAGCAGTTTATACAGTGCTTCTCCTCCATAGTGGAACTTATAGACTGGCACAGCATGCAGGAACAGGTTTCCTAATGCCTCAATGCCAGTAAGGTCAGGCGGTGCTTGATGGGTAGACCCATCTGGATATTCCCAGTAAGGCTGTCGGCACACAATGCCCCCTTCGTAGGCAGTCTCTTCTTCGGGGAAAGTTTCAAGAGGATGATATACAAGCCCACACCCTTCCCAGAACCTTTCTTCCTGCTCTTTTGTTGGTTTCATTTCTTCCTCCTTATCTTACAAGCTGGTTGCTCACCATGCCATTCACATAATTTCATATACATCTCACAGTTAGATTGTAGGAATTTCTTACAGGGTACTGTATCTCTAACATGCTGATTGGGGGGCTTGTTATCCCCTGATAGATATTGCGGGCAAGTGATATGTATGTAACAGTTTTTCATCTTTTCTCATATTCCACGCAAAATGTCTCAAAATCATACTTGGCGAATGTCCAGAATTGGTTACACCATTCAGCTAGTCTTATATATTGTTTCTCTCTTGGGGTGTTCTCATGCCTCATAATGTAAGGGCGACAGTCGAGCTTCCGCAGTAGATTACAACGTTGTAAATCTTGTTCGAAGGTAGTATTAAAGCCGACCAAAACATAGAAGAAAATATACTTCCGCTTGTAGTGTTGGCGAAGCAGGGCAATTTTCTCTCTAACTATTGGCTCTAATTCAGGATAATCAAAGGCAAATCGAACACCGCCCTTTAACCTAACTTCATTTAGCAACTTAATTATGCGAACTGTCAATAAGCGAATGTCCATACCTTGATTCCAATCAATAGCCAGTGATTCTCTTATCGCTTGCCTGGCTATCTTTTCAAAGTGGTCTTCATCGGCATAGGGATTATTGTCATAAAGCACCACCCATTCATTTTTACCATCCCAAACATCATAAATGTCCCCAATAGCATGCCAATATCCTTCCTTGCGTCGTACAATACAAAAGGGGCAATTGCGGATACACCCCAAAGAAGTATAACCGTAGTTTATATGTGGCTTTACGCCCTCAATCTCTTGTGGTAATTTTATATCTAGGTCGAACCCACTACCGCCAGCCATAATATTGGGGTGCAACCCTAATAAATTCTCTACTTTTTGTTTATTCTTGGTGAATATACAAGAGGCATAAACCTTGTCCGCATTATAGATATCCATAGGTGAACCCCATAGAACACTATCGCCTTGCTGAGCGTGCCACATGGCTATTTTATGGAGTGCGATATTGGGTAGCTTACTATCTATATTCAAAAGCAATATGTTCATACTTCCACCTTTACTCGCTTCTTCCTATCACCAACTAGAGTTATTCATATAATTTACCACCATACATAAGGGCATGTCCCAGAATCGGTATCTGCTCGGTCAGAAATCTCTTTTTACCTAGAAAATGAACTAATGAAAAGCCATGCACCCAGTTGGGATTTTGTATCCAGTCAGGGTAGAGTGAGCATAAACAAAAGTTCTCCCACCAACCCCATACGCCAAACCTATCTCGCTTATAGAAAGAACCACCGCGATGACAATGCCCACATACCCCACAGCCACCATGCTTCTCATACATTCTCTTGGCTGTATATCCAGAGTGAATACTGGCAATATCACCATGAAGAACAAGGAATATATCGTTTATCATTAACCCGCATTCATAAGGGATATAATCAATCTCATAAGCGTCTAAATCAAAAAGCTCTGTAATGCTGAGGCAAGTTAGAGAGGATAGTTCGGGGGCTTTTGTCCATAGAAACTTCTGCCATCTCTCTTCGTGATTACCTGCTATTAGTTTCTTCTTTGTGTTGGGCAGTATCTTCTTATGTCTTTCAAACATTGCCTTGGTATTATTGACATCAGATTGTAAGTCAACTACTCTTTTCGGGTCTTTATCGAACTTTGAAATCTGGTAGAAATCGCACATATCCCCACCATATATCAAATAATCAGGTTGGACTTCCACTAATAAATCTTCTACTAATTGCAAAACCTTATTGTCCTGATAGGGATTATGGGTATCTCCAATAATCGCTACTGTCTTCAATTCACCATTAAGATGTAAATTGAGGGGTACGTTGGATTTTACCCCCGTTGAAGAAGGGATGGGATATGTCGCCACTCTTCTTAATTTGAAATGGCGATAAACAGCATCCTTGAAGGTGCCAATCGTAGAATAACCACAAGTTTCTGACCAGCTTTCGATTTGCTCCCTGGTAGCAGTGGGATAGAAAGCCATAATCTCTTCGGCTAAAGCAGTCCCTCTTTCTGGTAAAAAACTATCCATGTCTACTCCATTTTTCACCAAGCAGACAGCTTACTATAAAACCAATAAGAAAAAGAAGTAGACCGAATGTAATGATTTGTTCTAATGTGGTTTCAATCATTTCTTGCCTCCATTAAGTTTTTTCCTCTTAGCTACTGGGTTAAATTTCCTGTTAAGGTTCTTTCTAGCAGAGTCTAAATTCCCAGTAATTACAATACCTAGTTCCTTTAGTTGCTCTTTGCGTTTATCCATCTAATCCCGCCTCTTTTAATGCTTCTCGGTATTTATGATAGTCAGGAACAAGGTAAGCAGTATTATCCATTCTCTTAACTTCCTTACCTACGCCCAAAAGTGCTTTCTTGAGTTGGGCTTGGGCTACCCTTGCGAAACATGAATCTAACTCACTAGGCTTTTTTAGTTTCCATTCACGAGTCCTATTCCTTGCCCATATCTTCCTGCTTTCTATCGCATAAGCCTCTCGTTCTATTTCTATCTCCTCATCTCTCAGTCTTATCATCTTAACCCTCCTCTTTGCCAAGTGGCATAATATTAACGAATTTTTCACCACCCACTAGCTTAAACGACCACCGTAAACCATCGGGGTTGACATCTCTATCCACCCATGATTTGCCCTTCAGGATTTTTAGAATCCCACCCTCCATAGAAACAACCATTCTTGGTAATTGCTTGGCCCAATCTTTTCCATAAGGCAAGTCTCTCCCCTCTGGCTTCTGTAGCATAACAATCCATATACCAGTAGTTAGCATATCCCTAAGTTCTCTAAGTAAAGTTCTAATCTCCCAAATGTTTTCAGGGGATTCTAGGTAGTCAATAATATTGAGAGCATCTGGTTCACCCACATCGGCAAAATCAAAACTCTTGGAACGAATTAAATCGTCTGGCCACTCTTGAAAGTTGGAGTATTGAGATAATCTCTCATATAATTCTGCCTCACTATTCTCGGTATCAAACAAAACAATCTTATGCTTCTTCCAGTTAAGGTCTACAATGTTATGAGCAATAGCGGTCTTGCCTGCTTGTGGCGACCCCCCAAAAATAATAACGCTCCTGCGTGGGGTTTTCACATACTCTTCCAAGCCAAAGGGATACTTAATATCAAACCATCCCCCAGGATTAGCGTGCTTAAAATTCAGTATGTCGTAATCCCTATCAATAACCTGATAAAACCTGTCTCTCTTTTTAAGTTTGGGCTGTTGTTTGGTAGTTTCATAATAGAGTTTCTTGGAAAGAGCATCCCTGGTTTCCCTCTCCCTCCAATCATAGTATCTGGCAATATCATCAAAGGTGAAACGCTCATCTAGCCGCAAGAGAAACCACTCATCAACCCTTAGTGATACCTTCTTATATACTCCGTCTGTGGGTTCATCCATTTAGTTGTATCTCCTTGTATATTTTGTATCCGCTTGGGTGTGTTTGTATGAAAGTTGTATAGAATTTGTATGAGTTTTGTATGGACAAGGCTAGAATTCTCAATACAAGACCTCCTATATACTATATTAAATAATATCTTTCTTATAAGAGAGCTTCTTCTTCTGTTCGATAACCTTTTTAAGATTTTCTTCTAGGGATACGATTCTTTCCTGTAATCGCATAGCTTTTCTATCAAGATGTATGTGAGTATGTGTATGAATAGTTTGTTTCTCAGGAATCTTTTCCTCTTCAGGGTATGTGGGGTAGGACTGAAACTTACTTCTCCAAGCCTCCAGCCTAGCTCTGGCTTCGTATATTTCTACCCATTGTTCTCGGGTGAAAAGGGGTTTAGTATTCATAATTCTATATCACTCTCTACTTCATTGCCCCAACTTTGATATGTCCATCCTCATCCCATCTCGGTTCACCGAATGTTTGACTATAATAGAGTTCTACCATAGTAAAATGTCCCTTCTTTTTATGGTGTATTGCAGCAACTCCCATAGCATTTTTACCCTCAGTCTTCCAATCGCACTCAGTACACCAAGCATTAGCGTCTAGTAGGTGCATCTTCTCCTCCTTTCAGCATATATTATCTTCTTTATCTCTCGGCATTTTCCCTATTAACATATCTTCTATGTCCTGTTTCTTTAAGGTAATATCTACCCATTCTCCATTTGAGTGATAATTCTTACTATGTCGGATTAAGTATCGGGCGATTATTTCTAAGAGTATTTTATCCATCCTCCATCTCCTTAATTTTCTCTTTAAGGATAGCTTCAGTCTGAACATCATCACGTTTTTTATAGGTATTTGAGCGAATGGTTAATTCTTCGAAACCCTTTTGTCCCAATCTGGTTATCATATATTCGGTGTAATCAGCACGCTCCTCTCCTCCCCATCGTCTATGACACGGCATATTGCACAGAAGGGTTACATTGTCATCGTCATATCTTGTGGCCTCTCTGCTCCGTCCGTAATAATGGCTCACCCCCAGGTTGTATAAGGAACCATCCTCATCGTATTGTCTACCGCACTTCTGGCAGGTGTAGTTAAATCTAAACCTCTGTATCTGCGTAAATAATCGGTCAGTTTTTCTCAATTTGATTTTCATAACTCTATATCCTTTACTTCATTGCCC
>LAZR01000354.1_pt1 | contig 40939 bp, 75 predicted proteins | sample 329461 | NCBI WGS metagenome assembly LAZR01 (sample SAMN03002196, study PRJNA259156) | marine sediment metagenome | biome: sea floor; feature: Hydrothermal impacted sediments; material: marine sediment; isolation source: Loki non-amplified sample from Loki's castle hydrothermal vent sediment ...
AGCATCTGTTATCTGTTGGATAACAGTTTTTTCCTGATTTTGTGCTGCTTGGGCTAAATAAAGATTCTTTAATTTACTATCTACAGTTTGCATAATCTTCTGATGCAAGTCTTTCTGTGACATAAACTCTAAATTCTCTTCCGCTGGTGGAGTTTGTGCTGTCCCTTTCTTCTGTAGAAAGTTAAGATAATCTTCGGAATAGATAGTCCTTTTAAGGTTATCTATTTCCTCGCCTTTTTTCCCATCAGCACTTTTAAGAGCATCCAATTCGGTCTTGCTGATTTCGACCTTCTCCTCTTTTGGTTCTGCTACTTCTTCTGTGCTAGTTTCATCGCCACCAGCTGTTTGACTCTCTTCGCTATTAACTACTTCATCAGCCATTTTGTTCTCCTTCTAATTTTAATCTCATTTTCTTTTTATATTGCATCAAACCCTTTCTCATTGCTTTATAAGCCTTATCGAGGTCAGAGCCTCGAAAAAATGTATCAGTCGTATTAATAAATCTTGCTTTAGGTACGATTCCGCCAAAATCAATAATTATCGCTTTTACTGGCTTCTTAGGTCTTTCCTTCTTTTTCTTTGGTCTTCCTACTGGCCTCTTCTCGCTCTTGTTCATAGCCTGAACTCCTTGGATATATATCGTAATATTCGCTTATCATTCCTCGCTTATAACATTCTTCTTTCAATGCTTTTTTAGATGAGACATTCTCTCCCTTATAAGACATTTCCCTCCATAATCCTTCGGGAAACCTATGAAAACTAAAATTGCCGATTCGCTTCTTGGGCTTTATAGTATTAGGTAACTTGATATACTCACCACTTTTTATAATCCCTATTTTTTGCATCTATTTTCTCGGTGCTGGGGGTTGCATTTGTGGTGCAATCCTGCCTCTTTGTATTGCTTGCCCTAAGGGTATTGGCATACCGCTTTGAGGTGGCATACCAGGCATCATTTGTTGTTCAACAATAAATTTCTCTGGGTTTATACCTCTAAATTGAGCCAAAATATGTTTTTTTAATTCAATCTGGTTAATATCGGGATCACCTTTAAACATGTCATATAAAGCACTAGCATCTCCTCGCCTTACTTCTTCTGTAAATGGAGTTCCCGATTCTGGATCAACCTTATAATTATATTCTCCCCTGATTTCTGGACCCGTATAAGAAACCCAGTGGGTAGCCAAATCTTCTCCTACAATTGGGGCCACCCTTTCAACTGTCCACCAGGAGAAAATCATCTGATTAATCTTGCGTATAACATTAGTAAGGAGGTCGGCTACTATATCCCTTCTTTCATCTATTCTAATTGAATGAGCCTGCCTTCTTGCCTGGACTTCATATTTGGTTTTTCTGGGTGGTTCGGCATCACCAGCCAATTCAAGCCTGGAGAATCCAACCGATTCCCTCACATCGCCCCTTACTTCTTGCGCATCCTGAGATAAAGATTGTGGCATTTCATTCTTCATAGCCATAACAGAATCATTGGGATTTCCATTAACCGCCACTGCCGCACCTACATCTTCGTTGAGAAGTCTATCTAAAGCAGCCTTATCAATTTTCCCTTTGTTATACAATATCTTTAGTAGGGTTATCCTTCTATGCTTCATTTGTTGAGTTCTTATTTCATTCAACTCTAATTGCTGCGGCATAATTATTTTCGCTTCTGGTATAGCCCAGAATTGCCTGCCATCAGGATTGAATTGTAGAACCTGAACAGGGAGTCCCTCTATCTGAAGGTCATCGTCATCGTGCCTTAACCATTTATCGTGATTAGGAGCTAGAACCATAACTTTTTTTTCTCTAGCATCGTGGATTGTCCATAATTCTACATAGTCTTGATCCTCTATTCCCAATGCTTCTGTATCGCCCTCCTCCTCCATTTCTTTCCCTGATTGCTGATCTGGATCAACCTTCTGAGAATGACTTGCTTTCAATCCTTTTTTATTCTCATAATTGGGGTCTTTCTTTACATCTTCAAGGGGTCTATATACCCTATAAGCAAACCAAGGGGCTGTATCTATGTTTACTGTGCCCCAGGGGACAATAAAATCATCTGGCTGGATTCTGAGAAACCAGGGCATTCCACTTTTAATTTTGGCATCCTGATGAGCAGTATCCTGTTCCTCAAACTCAACGCCTTGCTCTTCATAAAAATTCTTGGTAAACATCTGGAGTTGCGAAAAACCCCACTCAGAATCAAAACCATGTATTCCAGGACCCGAACCATAAAAAAAGGCATCCTGTATCATAAGTTTTAATTGATTCTTTATACCGATTTCTCTTATAATCCAGTTGTCTATTACCTCTACTACCTTTGCCTGAATTTCATAGCCTGGCTTAGTTGCTGTTACGGTAACCTTCGGGTCTCTGAAATAAACTCTCGGTATCAAAGAGCGAGAAAGAGGGAAAAATAAATTAGCAGGTATAATGCCCTCTTTGAATTGACCACGGTAAAATTTGTAATATTTATTCCATATTTTACTTTCCCCATATTTTATTTGAAACTTAATTCCATCCTTTATACTTTCTTTACGTTCTTCCAATTCTAGTGTTCTTGGCATTTATTTCTTCCCTAAGTGCTTGGCTAGCGTCTTTGCGCTAGCGTGCTTAATGTAACCAGAATAAGATTTCCCGTTTAAGTAACATACGTGCATATATACAGAAGAATCCTTACCTTTTGGTTTTATGGTTCTAACTCTTCCACCTTTTTTAACACAGTTGTCAAATCCACGAGGCATTTTCTATATCTTCCACTAATCTTTCTAAATCAATCATATTAGCCTCCCCTCACTAGACGCACGTAGCACAACAAAGTAGTCTTACGGTCCTTGTATATGTCGCCGTAATTGAAGCCCACGTACAGAGCATAGACAGGGTTATCGGGAGCGGTAGTTGATGCCCAATAGGTGGTGCTAACGCACTGAAAATAAGTGGTATTTATGTAAGGAGCAGGAATCCCAGCATCCTCAACAATAAGTGAGAAAAGCTCAAATACATTCGGCACTCGCCAATCAGAATGACCTGCCAGCCCCGCTGCATTCGCTGCATCACAAAAAGTAAAAATATCCTCATTATTTACAGCATCAATCCAATAGAGCAGTCCGTCATTCCCTACCCCAATGTCCGAATCTGGCGTATTTTTCAGCCACATAAGGCCACTGTTTTGGTCAATAACGCAAGCATTTTCCATAGCTATTGTTTTGCCATTTACAGTAATGTTAGTTGTTCCTGCATAATCTCCTGTAGAGAGAGCCACATATTTCCTAGCATAGCCCTCCTGAAGTTGACCATCATCATCCATACTATCATATTGCACAGTCTGACCTGTTACTTGCTTTCTGCAACGTGGACCCTTCGGTCTAATTATTCCCACTTTTCATCTTTCAATTTTTTAAGTAATAATTGTATATATGTTCTAGCTCCCATATTTTGTTTAAGTTGTAAATCTAACTGCGGTATTACTTTATTTAAGTCAGCTAAATCTTCAGTTAACGTTTTTATCAGTTCTTTTCTATATTTTGCAATTTCTGATTTATCTTTTGGCATTTAATTTCCCTTGTAGTAAAGCTAATTCCCTTTATCTTGTATAATCAACCCAACCAGTAAGTACTGTATAACCAGTAAGGGCGAGAGATAAGTTTCCTCCACCAGATGCACCGCTTAACATAAGATAGGCATGATTATCGCTACTTCCATAAGCGGTCATATTACCGTGACCCACACCACGGTCATTGCCGGTATATTTACTATGGAAAACATAATCTACCATTTTTGTAACACGACTTCCAGTATCAAGTCGTGGATTGGTTGAGGTTAAAACTGCATTAACATACTGTCTATAAATCGTCCCATAGATACCGCCACATTGGTTTGGACTGTAATATTCTGTGTTAACCACTGCTGTTTCCCAATTTCCGCCAGCTACATCCCATAACTCTGTTGCAAAACCCCTCTTGCTTTGAAATCCTTTGCCTTGTTCAAATCTTCCCACCTCAGCCCCATCTATCTTGAACACTATATCTGTACTCGCAACAGCGTTATCGGGGTCAGCTTCAATACAAAGTTGTGAATTACCTGTTTTTAAGATTGAATAATTACCGCTATCATCCTCTATTTTTACAGTTGCATTGTTCGCAAGAACAGTTAATCCAGCAAAGGTAGGACTATCTGTAGTAGATACTCCCTGGTCACTTCTTATTCCACCTCTAATGATTCCCATATTATCTCTCCCTGTAATAAACTATGCAAGATGCACCAGTTCCAGTTAAATCAGCATAGATACCATTCATAGCTTCTACCGGTTCGGGAAACATACATCCACCATATTCGTCAGAACCTGGCACTTTTGCTTCCCATAATTTTGTCCCCGAAGCTGCTGTAGCATTATCATAAAGAATAACCGTGGCATCATTTGTTCCGTCGGTTATGATTAGTATGCCACCTAATTGTGCTGCAACCGCTACAATAGCGGTGTCGCTAGTTTTTTCTCCTGAACTCTTATATCCTCGTGCCATTTAGATTACCTCCTCAAATACTTCATCTGGTATTTCCTCTCTCAACTGATAATTGAAAGGTAAATTACCTGATTGTCTGTTATGTAATTCCTCTAATATTGCTTCTAAGCTAAACATTCCTGGCTCTTCTGTTTTTTCTTTGTCCGTTGGATATGAAGCTATCTTCAAAACATCAGCTAAAGCATCTACTAAATCATCATGCTTGCCCGATGGGTACTCAACAATTTCAGAACGCAATTCGTGCATATCATCTCTAATAAATAATTTCCCATCTCGGCAGACTGGTATTAAAGAGCGTATATGTAAATCCTTGTTTTCACCCTTATTGCGCTTAACCGGAACAATATTTAACTCTGCATGTTGGGCTAAAAAATGACCGATTGTTTTGTCCAGTGCAAAGTTTTCAACTCCGATAGATAGTGGCTTCCAAAGATGATTAAGAGCACGAATCTCATTTATAAAATCTGTCGGATCAAGATGTTTTCTGACATAATCCAGAACGTATAATGCTCTATCTGGACTAATTCCTACCACCATAGCCACTGAGAAGTCCGCATATTTAGTCTGACCTAACGAGGCATCGGTAACAATATAAATATTAAGACCTTTAGGTGCTTCTTTATACACATTAATCCACTCGAGCTTGAAGGACATCTTGGTAATATCGTATGGTTTGCCAAGATACTGAGTGGAGAACACATAAGAACCGGCCCTTGTTTCAATTTGTTTAAGCGTATTGATAGGAAATCGAGAAGAATAAGTAGCCTCAGAATCAGGCCATTTGTCTGGTTCAATTACAGATGCTTTCCGATAACGGAGAAACCAGGGTTCGTTGTCCATAATGTGTCTGATCAGGTCCCATTCACTCCAACGGTTTTGCACATTACATATTTCATTTTCTGATGGATTGACCAGGAGCGGTTCAGCTAATTTATGTTCACCTATCGCTTTTTCTACATCTGAGCGAGAGGGAACCATTTGGTCTCCCGTTAAATCATCCTTTTTGGGAATGAGCAGGTCATCCTCAAAATAACGGGTAAAGTGCTGACGAGGAAGAGTTGTTCCTAATCCCGCTGCTGTGAATGTCCCTTCCGGCCAGGCAATCTTACGTTTAATTTCAGCCAGAGTATCAGACCAACGATGAGTTTTATCAAATGGGGGAATGGTTTCAGAAAAAACAACTTGAAGCATTTCGGAGTCCTCAAAGTACGCCTTGACACTATGCAGGGTTTTTTTAGCACTGGGAAGAACTGATGAGCGAAAAAGTATTCTTTCATAATCAGGGTTCTTTACCGCATGCCAAATCGCTTTGTCTTCAACGGCTAATGTTGTTTTTAAGAATCCCCTGGGAGCCTCGTATTGTTTTCTTTTTAATGTCTCTATTGTGAGAAAGAGCGATACTGGATAATGAAAGTCTAAATTTAAATAGGAATCTCGATTACATTCCAGCACATACTTACTAAATAAATAAAGGTCATTTTCTACGAGCTTTCTAAAATCTTGGGTAATTGTTGACAATTTTTCCTGCCACAGTCATTTAATTTTCTCATTAGTTTTACATGTAATGGTATAAGGCATTTCATGTCTCTATGAAGTTCTGTTGCTTTTGCATCAGACATTAACGGCCTTTCTATCTTCTGGGTTGGTCCCATTTTTTCTTTATATTGATTAGCTAAATCCATTAACTCTTTTATAGCTCTTATTTCATTTTGTCTGGCTGAAGATTTTCCCGTGGCTATACCGTGCATTCTTTCAAGGAGCGCAGGATACCACTTAACTAAGTTCTCTTCTGGATTCTCTTTGACAATATCTTCCAGGTAACTCTCAGCTATTACTTTCCTGAGATTATCATATTCATTTTTGTATTTCTCTTCTGCGATAATCTGTGCTATCCAGCGGAGAGAAGATGAAAGTTTCTTGGCTACCTTTGTTTGCGGCAAGCCAACGAACCTCCACAGCATAACTGCGTATACTGACACACTCAATCTATCACAGAATTTTATTGCCATTTCTTTCCTTTTAAATTAAATGTCATTCCCCACTTTATGGTCTTATTTGGCATAATTTAGGGTAAACCTCTCCACTTTGGATATTTTGGAGGACATAATCCTTAAATAAAGCTGTCAGAATGTGAAATAGCTGTAGTGCTGATGAATAAAGCGTTGACGAAGATAAGAAAAATGATATGAAATATAGAGGTGAGGTAATAACATATATATAGAGGCTTGGGGGGCTTTTGATCCCAGCTCACCCCCTCGCTATAACTTATACACAGTGTAGGTTTCATAGCTTCAACCCCTATCATAACATTATCTTATTTGGGTTACATAATAATTATTATCAGAACCAAATCCCCTGTGTTCCTTTCTATGCTTATATCTTCATTAGTTATCAAAGAACTAAGAATGATTGGTCAATTTAGCTTGTAATTCATTGTAATACTGATAGATAAGAGATTATAGCGATTATACTCATTATTAAGCTGATAATGTTGATAAAGTATGAATGGTAGTTGGACTTAATCTTCCACCCATTTCTAGTTCCGATGATAATTAAAATTCCACCATTCGGATCTAATAGTGACCTATATTGTTTTATTTTCTTTCCTTCTCTTAACAATCTTATCCTTATTACTAATAACCATATTATATAACTCCTATTATTTATTAGTACTAGTACTTATAAGAACTATAATAAGAACTTATAAGTACTTAGTACTCAATTATTGTGCTAAACTATCAATTCGGTGTTATGCCTTGACAAAATATAATAATCTGCTATAATAATGGTGCAATAAAATAAAGAATAAAGGAGAAGATAATGAGAAAGATAAAAGAAAAACACTTTCAAATTGGCTCGTATCATATCTGGGCGAAGAATAGAGAGGAAGCGATAAAGAAATTACAAGAACACCTTTCCCTCAATGATGGCAGGGTATAGGGAGAGTTCTCTGGTTGAACCATAAGCCACAGGGGGTATCCAACTGATGCCATTGAGGATTTATATGAACCCCTGGGTAATAATATAAGTTTTCTTTTCTTATTACCCCAGTATTGTATAAAGTCACATAATTCTTGATGGGGAGTAATTTCCATTTGCAGATAATCAAGAATATATTTATTAAAATAAAATAAATTAGAAAGAGCTAATTGTTTATCAATACTAACATTACCATTATTTCCCACATATCCCCTTCTTAATTAGCTAATTAACGGCGGTCACACCCACGCCTGAAAGGAGGTATTATCGCAAGACTAACCTTTTTGCATAACCCCCTATGGTGATTATTTATCTAAACAATTGTTTATTTATCTAAACAAAACTTTCTTAATTTCTTCATTGCTACTTTATAATGCTTATTAACTGCCTGCTGTGATATATTAAATATTTCGACAGCTTCCTGCTCGGTCATTCCGTGATAATCCATACAAAGGACAACCTGTCTCTGTCTAGGCGTTAATTTATTTAATGCAATATGATAAAGCAGCCTTTCTTCCTCGCTAACCCGAGGAGAAACACCAGTTTCTCGAAAAACATTATTTTCTTCTGTTAATCTATCTTCAACGGATAAAACGTTACCCTCATCATCAATAATATCTAAATCTGAAAAATTTAGTATTCTCACTAAGTCTTTTCACCTCCCCCTACTATAAGAAATTTCTACAACCTATTTACAACCATATTTCAATAAAAAAGCGTCACAACATAATCATTATAACTATGTAATGACGCTTCTCTTTACACTTATTTAACATAATTTACTACTAGCTAGTTATGACACCTCCTATGGAAATGTATTTGTAGCCTATTATGAGTCCGATTGTACCTTTTTCTTAGCTACTAATTTGGGAGTTATCTCTAAATGGTCTAATATTAAAGACATAATCTCTGGTAATGTTAGATTACATCCCCAAGATGATTCCCACCATTCGCTCTCTTCTTGTTTTTCTTCCAATTTATCAAGACGAACTTCTATCTTACCCAATAATTTACCCACCTCAAAAGCATCCACCATATTACCTCCATTATTCTTTGACTATTTTGACTTCTTTGGGCTTTTTGGATTCCCACTGACCAATACAACGAACAAAGAACTCACAATTATCAATATCAAATGATTTTCCTATTTCCGTCAATGCTACCATTTTAGCCCTATCTTCATCTTTGGCTATTACCCTGATATTCTCTTCAACTTCTTCATTCTTCTTTGTATTTACTACATTTACCTCATATAATCCCATTTGTGCCATCTTATTGGCCTCCTTTAATTTATTTACTTCTTCTTCTAATTCTTCCCATTGTTTACTACTTATTTTTCCACTTATACTCATATCACCATCAATTCTTCTAGCATATTCTTGTCCGCTAACAGCAACGGGTATATCCGGCCAATCCTGTGTTCCACCCGCAGTAGCAGTAATAGTATCACCATTCATTACAGCCATATAATCATCACCTCACTTTATTCTTTATAATACTTTTCAACATCATGATAACCTTTTAATTTATTAATATCAAAATTTTTATAATTAACACATTTAATTGCTTTATGTGATTCTATCAATTTCTTCAAATCGAAGGGCGTTAACGTATCATCGTCTTCAACTACTAACAAATATATCATTTTATCTCCTCCTTAATGCTTCTATGGTTCTTTGTTTATCAAAACTGATTGTTATACAAATTGGCTCAAATCTTGAACAATAAGCATAAGATTATCATTTATGGTTATATTTTTATATAAGATTTTGTCCATTTATTTTTTGGCTCCACAATATGGACAAATACTTACATCTTGTTCTGCCCACATTTTCTCTGATATGATTGCTATTACTATAAATTCCATTTCACACTCCTCACATATATTAGAATGGAAATCTACTGAAATATTAATATTCGTTGCTTTAGTTTTCATAATAATCTCCTTTATTTATGATAATTATAACATAAATGATGATGAAGTCAAGGATTATTTGAAAATTATATATATTTAGTTAAACTTTTGTAATTTTTCATAAAGATTTGTAGCAAAATTATATATACCCCTGGGAGGACAGTGCTTACTAGAACCCTGACAATACTTTGCCATTTCAAATAATCTATCGGACTCCCACTGGTCTTCAATCGTTATGTTATATATCTTGAAATAATTATTATATTTTACCTTCATAATACACCTCCATATTTGAAATTTTATTATATAGTATGTGTGACTCCATATTACCTATATCAACCTTGCAGTCGCTGCTGCCCCCCACCCCCCCCCATCATCATATTATATTATCTTATTCATTTATCATATCATTATACATCATCATCCTATTCTTTATCATCATGATATATTTCCTTATATATTTTATCATTCCAACAATGCTCATCTTCTAATCTTCTTAATCTTTTCATTATCTCATTATATCCTTCTACAAGCTCATTAATCTTATCAACCATATCTTTCCTAGTTATCTCTTTAATCGTTCTAGTCTTCTTTATATATTCATACTGTAATATCTTCTCCATTATAATCTCCTTTTATTACTATTTATTAGTGTAATACTGCATTATAAGCGTATAAACTGCTCAATGTTTATTTATAGTAAAAACTTACCAATTATAATCCCTATGATAACACCAATAATATAAAACAAATCACATTTATCCAATTTTATCATAATATTATCCCCCCTTCATAATACTTATAAACTGCTCATTTGCTACGAGGTAATCCCCTTATAAAACGAATGTAGCAATCCTCACACAATCCCCTTATTCTTTCTTCATAATCTGTTAATTTCTTTTTACATATACCACAATTACACTTTTCTTTTCGTTTCATTAAACTACTCATTTATCATATCATATCATCTTATTATTCTTTATCTTCAAAATGTACTTATCTATTCTATCTAATCTCTTCATAACCCTATAGAACTCCATATCTATAAGAGCATGCCTTATAACTCCCATTTCTCTATTTATCTCATTATATCCTTCTATTAGATCATCAACTTTATCAACTATCCTCCATAATAACTTCAATGATGTGCTAGTAATCTGTATTCCAGTATCATTCATATCAATCTTTCTATCTATCTTATCCATTCTTAACCCTCCTTCCATATACCATATAAACCTAATAATATAATCCCTATAACACAATATAATATTATACGGATGATCATTCATTTATCTCTTTTATACGTTTATTAGCTATAGCTCTTAATTCATTATAATATTTCTTCTCATCTAATAATGTATCAAAATGATGATAAATATGCTTTTCTTCTAATTTTGCTTCAACCTTCATTTCATTCCCGCATCTACAACAAATAGTAAGTTGTTTATATCCTTCCTCGGATGCTAGGTAACGTATAGTATCATCTTTTATTTTATTATCCATTTATAATTCTCTCCTTTATTTATAATCCAACGGTTTATAATGATATGCGTTCTTCTTGCTCTGCCACCCCATTTCCCAATCCACGATAGTATGGTCTTTTTCCCAATTATACTCCTTGCCACTCTGCTTGTGTTTTCCCTTGTGACCACCCTTAAGTTCACACCAAAAAACACGGTTTCCTTCAAACTCTTCTCCTAAAAAGAAATTATCATAACATTGTTTATCCATGATGTTCTCCCTTTTTATTCCTTATTAACATAATCCCTCATATTATATCATATAACTTTATCTGTGTCAAATATCTATAAGCCTCATTATCACTACATCTTATCTTGTTATATTATACAGTGAACTTGACAAAGTAAATAATTATGCTATACTGTAGTAGAATAAAAAATAAATATAGACAGACCATACTATATTGACGATTTTCTACACAGATAGATAAAGGGGGTGAGATAAGATGAAGGAACAAAAAGAGTGGGAAGTATCTATTACACCGGACAGTATTATTATCGAAGCAGATAGCATAGAAGAAGCGGAAGAAATAGGGAGAGAGGGTTTAATTGAACGACTAGACGTTAGAGTCGAAAGGATAATTTGAAATGACAGCACGCATAATAAAACAACCTAATTATCATAGTCATAGCAGGGGTTATCGTTCAGCTTATCACGTCAAGATAGATGGTATTATTGATTATCATAAATATATCAATATGCCAGTAAACAAAACTATCAAAATAATATTAGGGAGGATAAGATGATAAGTGAAATGTCATTAACAAAAGACCTAAAAATAGGTTGGAGCTTCCCATATAGAGCAAAAAAGGCACATTGTTTCGTAAATGGTCAAGCTCTTTGTGGAAGATATAGAGGAGAAGGTATGTTGTCTAGCAACACCCTTTATACTGATGAGTGTTGCTCTAAGTGTCTAAAAAAGAAAAAGGAGCTAAAATGAATAAGACAGAAACAAGAGAAAGGTTAGTAGAATTAGGTATTGATAAGGACAAGGTAAAAAAGGATTTTAACCTGCGTGGCGCTGACCTGAGTGGCGCTAACCTGTATGGCGCTAACCTGCATGGCGCTAACCTGTATGGCGCTAACCTGCATGGCGCTAACCTGCGTGGCGCTAACCTGCGTGGCGCTAACCTGCGTGGCGCTAACCTGTATGGCGCTGACCTGTATGGCGCTAACCTGAGTGGCGCTAACCTGCGTGGCGCTAACCTGCGTGGCGCTAACCTGTATGGCGCTAACCTGAGTGGCGCTGACCTGTATGGCGCTAACCTGAGTGGCGCTGACCTGTATGGCGCTAACCTGCGTGGCGCCAACCCGAGTGGCGCTGACCTGAGTGGCGCTAAAATAATCCTAACGCTAGATGATTACCTCAAAACCTACAAAATCAAAACCACAAAAGAATATATCTATCTCTATAAAATCGTAAAAGATAACTACAAATCCTTTTTCTCATCGAATCCGATTACATACGAAGTCGGCAAAGAATACAGCGTAGATAAGGTTGACAATAATATCTTCACTGAATGCAGTTATGGATTATCTGTAGCAACTGAATTTTGGTGTAGACAACAAGGTAGTGGTAGGATATTACAGGTCAAGGTTCACTGGAAGGATATTATAACTATACCTATAAATACTAATGGTAAAATAAGAGTACGCAAACTCCAAGTGATAAAGGAGATAAGATGACCAACGGAGCTCGAGCACAAATACAAATAGATGAAATAAATAAAGACATAAGAAAAATATGTAAATGGATAAAAGGGATTGAGAATGATTACCGCAAACAAAGGAAAGCTAATAAACTATCGTTGAGTTATAGATTATATGATATAGCTATAGGATTATTAGCAGGGTTAATTTATTTATCAGCAGTATATTATTTATCAATATGGAGGTGGTGATGATGATAACGAAGCAAGTAAAGGCAAGTGATTTTACGCTAGAATTAAGATTGAACCTGAACAATCCCGAACAAGATGTATTATATGAAAAAGAAATGGAAATGATTGTAAATACGATAGCAGGAGCAATATGTTCGAGTGAATTGTTTCCATATTTTATGAAAGAACTCAAGGGGGTGGTGGAAAATTTAATGTCAGCAGTACAAGTAGAAATGGCACTGGAGGAGCAACCATGAATAATTATAAAACATTCACAATAGTAATACATAATCCTGATACAATGAAGCAATTAGATAGATTAGCATTATCTGAACATAGAACCAGGTCAGCACAGATAGAGTATATAATAGAAGGTTATCTACGTGAAAATGAAGATGAGTTTATTGATAAGCATAAGGATTAAGGAGGATATGATGAGAGAATATAAAAAGGGTGATTTGGTAGAATGGAAAGATAGTTGTGGTAAGTTACACAGGGGATTCGTTTTGGGTACTGATAATGATTGGTGGGTAATAAAGAAGCACTTAGATATAAATAATTATATAATATCATTAAGTAGTATAAGAAATACAACGAAAAGAGAAGAAGTAAAAGAATATTGGAAATATCTAAGGAGTAACTAATGAACCTAAAAAATAAAACTAATAAAGAGTTATGGGATATACTAAAGATAATAGATATACAGGAAAGTCCTATGATTATAACTAGATATGATATTCATAAGAAAATTATAAGGAGGGAAAAGGATAATGATACAAGACGAGAAACAAACCAAATGGGAAAGAGATAATTGGGAGATGATAGAAAGGAGGAAAGCTAAGATAGAAGAGTGGAATAGAGTGGCTGGACTAGATAAAAAAATCAAAGCATTAGAGGATAAGATTGAGTTATTAGAGAAGGAGAATAAAAAATATAGAAAAATAATAGATGAATGGATAAAGGGGACGAGTGATATATTAGGATATAAAGTTAAATTAAAGGGTTATAAGGATAACAAATAACACACAATAAGGCTTAGCGCTGTGCCATAAACAGCGCAATTTTATTTATAATAATCTTTCAATCTTATCAACACATCTTTCAACATCCGTTGAAATCTCAATAGCACTAAACTTTATAATCGTATAACCTTTTTTTATAAGATATAATTGACGCTTGAAATCATTATCCTGTTCATCTGGTGATAATGTATACTTACGCTTATTAATATCAATTATGAGATTGGCTATCAAAAAACTTACCTTATATTTACCTATTTCAACGTTTGCTGAAACTAGTATATTAAGTGAAACCAATTCATCAAATAATATATCATTAGCCGATTTATTGGTAATTGTAACCTTGGATAATATCTTATCAAGTGTATCACCTATATTACCAGGTACATTAGAACGTTTGCCTTCGTGTGTTCGCCTATAATTATTTATAAGCTCCCATATATCATCTTCGCTACATTTACGTTTATGAGCTAATTGAGCAACCTCAGTTTTCATTAGCGCAGGATCCTGGATAGATGATAACTCAATGATGTTCACTTCTGCTCCTTCCCCAACTCAATGACAGCCTTCATAACTGCCTGTTGTCGGGATTTGGCACAGCCCATAGCTCTACTTACACGATGATAATCTAGTGAATGGATTCCAATAAAAAACTCCTTACTTGTCTTACCTCTAATAATCTCTAATTCATACCCCGCCTTTTCCAATATCTCCTCGATTACCTCCCATTCGAGGATGGGGATAGCATCTTCATGAAGTTTATAAAAGGATTTGCCGCACTCATAAGGCTTCTCCTTAACTAGAAATACCTTTCCTTCAAGAAGAGAGAACTCCCCCACCTGTGGAGTCCAGGAGTAGGAGAGTTTGCCCTTAACACAATGCGAGCAATTAACTGTTTTTTTAAGACGAGTACCAAGTGTTATTTCTGGTATTTTTAATATACCCTTCCCATTACACCTGTTGCACTCCCACTCCAACCTCTCCAGCACCTTCATAACTTCTGCTGGATTACACTTACTAGCTTGTAATGCTTGTTCGTAGTTCATCTATCCCTCCGAAATCACTATATTTGCTTCAAGTTTAGTCAGTTCATTTATGATTGCCTTCAATGCTTCAATGCAGGCTAATCTAGGACTCGACCTTACTGCCCATGCAAAATCAAATTTGAATTTAGAATAATATGTACAAATCCAAACTTCATTTTCTGTGTATAAGTTACGGAATTTCTTACCCATTTCCTTCTTAACCCAAGAAAGTGAAGGTATATACAAACAATCCTTTCTCTCCTTTCTTTGTTTCCATAACTGCTGTATCTCTTGACAATCACACTCCTTTATGTACTCTTTCATTTCTTTAGTCATTATTTCCTCCTTCCCACTCCAACCTCTCCAGCACCTTATTGACTGGTGATGCTAAATCCTTTGCGCTGTTTACTTCTTCATAGTTCATTTTTATACTCCCTATTTATAGTAAAAAAGATTGTTTGTATTGTTGTTTCATTTTTTATACGAGAAGGACATGTCCATTCATGGTTGCCAACCGGATCGAAAGAGCAATAAAAACATACCTCATTATAATTCATCTTGTTCCCCTTTTTATTCTTATTGAACGTTTATTAACTATGCCTTGTATAACTTTTCTTACATAATTTATATTAGGTGCTTGATTGTTTATGGTAATCTTCAATGCTTTACGATAATCTGCTTTATCTATCTCATTATCTGTATTATACTGTTGCCATAATAACAACAGTTCATCTATTAACCGTTTCTGCCGATATAAACTAATCTTCTCAGTTTTGTTTTGTAAGCGTGCTATATCAGTATATTCATTTATAAGAGATTGAAGGTTTGATGGGAATTGAGAAATGAGATTATTGATTTGCGATAGTGTTATAGTACTTTCTTTTGTGTACTTAGTTTCTTTTGTTAGTTTTCTTTTGTGTGCACCGAAATCGGTAACGAATCTTGTTACGGATTTCTGCACCCTTGTCCCATTTTCGGTAACGAGTTTATCTTTATTACTGTTTTTGGTAACGACTTTCCACTTGCTGTAATCCTTTTGGAATGCCCATCTAGTGATAAACTTGTTACTGTTTTTGGTAACGATATTTCTATCCACTAATCTCTGTAATGTTTTATGAATATGTCTCCTGGCTATTCCTGTACCCATACTAAATTGGCTGATACTAATTCTATCACTTCTCTTATGCCATCCATAAGTTTTTCTCCATAATACCCATAATACCCTAGACTCATATCCTGATAATTGAGTTTTAGCTAATTGTTCGGCTATCTCATTAGCAATATCTATATGACCATTTTCTCGTTGTGGATTCGCCATTATTTATTTATAATCTTTCCATGCTTTGGTAATGGTTTTATATTTTCTGTAATAACGTAAATAGATCATCCGTCTGAATTTTCTTAATTGTTTAGTGGGTTTATATAACATAGGAAATGGATCTAATCCAAAGCTATTTATTATCTCACAACGATATATGTCCTGCTCTTCGTTGGTATCATAACCCATTAAGACATACACCATTGCGTTGACCTTGTGTTTTTGCAGTAATTTCAGCCCCTCAATGATCTTCTTCTCATCTTTCATTCTATCCCAAGCAAACTTAGGCTGAGTTTTCCACCTAAGCCTCTTGACCCACCAAGTCCTATGGTCGTCCAAGAGACGTAGGTCATTTCCATTATCTATTACTCTTAGTTTTAGTTGGTCTATTTCCCAAAATGTGTGTTCCCAGTCAGCATCAAAGAAAGTATTATTATTAAGCAATTCTATTGTCTTAAATTTGGGATCATAAAAATCCCAGATTGAATGATGAGTTTTATCCCCTGATAAAAGAGACACCTTACAAAAAGGACACTTGCGAAAACAAGCTCGGAAAGTATATCCAAGAGAATGTTTAAGGTTGAAGAGAGAATAATCAGGCTTCAATTTCTCAATTTTCTTTGGCAAAACAGTCTTTGGATTTATAGCGATCCCACCAATCTCGTCTGCTTGGAATCTTATGCCACCCTCAAAAATATAGGAGGCATAAGTAAAATCAGCTTTCCATAGGGGCATATTTAATTTAACTTCATTACCCCTTGCCTTTTCGTATGTACTGATCTTCATTAATGCTAAATTATGTTTTGGAGCATCAGTTAATAATGATATTTTCTTCACATTATCCCTCAATCTTTATAATTTTTCCACAATTATCACATTCACAGATAATATGATTTAATCCTATTTTTTTGATAATCTTCATTAGCATTAAGCATTCTGTGCAATAAGGTATTTTTCTTGATAATGATTTATTCATATTAAACCCTTATCTTTTAATTTTATATAACAAAATGTATGCAAAATTTGTTTAAGTTCTAATTTATCTGTTCTTTTATTCAACACACAAAATATCTCGCTATCATCCTTCGGTAAAGCCTCACCACATTGCCAGCATATGTTTTCTTTCATAATCCCCCCTTTTTTTAATGTTCATATAACATAGAGATAGCGCCTATTTGCTATGCCTATGAGTGTCATTATATTGGTAAGACCTTACTTTTCTTTAATATCCACGTTAATAACTCTATAAGCCTATAATATAATATCTTATCCATTCTCACGTCACACTCTATTGCATTTTTCAAATATCCTTTATAAAGTTCTATTGCTTCTTTTATTTCTTTTTCACTTCTCATTATTATCACCTCCATTCATATTTATAATTAACCATTCAATTTTAGGTTTCCAATGAGGTATAAATTTAGTATTCTTCTTTGGCATAAAATCATACTTAAATAATTCCTTAGCATGTATGTCCCCTCCCCCTAGATAACCATTTCTACCACTTTTAATAATCTTCAATGTATCTTTATCTTGTTTTGCAACTGATTGTATGGCTATTAAGTGGCTTATTTAGCCTTGTTATTTTGTAATTTATCAATATCTTTGTCTATTATATCTGAAAGACTTCCTAAACGATATACAACATCTCCCATAACTTTTCCAATTTCTTCTCTAATATCATCCAACTCCGTTTGTATTTCAGCGAAATCTGCTATAATATCTTGATTATCCATCTTCCTCACCTCCATTATTTCCATTATCTTTATTAAGGTCTCCTAAGTTCCTTATATCCCTTAAGTCTATTAAAACATTACCATTTTCACATAAAGCATGAATATGAAATGTTATATTATTTTGTTCGGGTAAATATTCTTTTACTTTCATTCTGGGTATTGAAACGGCTCCTCCAAATATTTTCCTGGAGTGATCTATTGGTTTATTTGAAAATTGAAGTAACATTTTATGCCTATTTTCACTTTCAATATTACTAATCCACCTATGGGGTAAGCAGAAATAACCATTAAATTTTATCCCAATTTTTTTCATTATTTTAGATGGTATATATAATGTTAAAGATTTTCTTCTTATTTTTACAGTTAATTGTTTATCTAGGTATTCATTTTGTTTTAATATTGGTTGCCAACTCATCAAATACCTCCTCTATGGTTATTATTATTTTATCTTCTTTCCAGTTTTCCCATATACTAGCAAGACAACTCTTTATCTGTTTATCATCTTTCCATATAATACCATTACCACAATCAAATATTGTCTTGATAAAATTATCAAGGTCAGAACGGGATTTACTTTCCATATAGAAATCACAATCAACCCTTAAATTATTGGTAAGTGGTTTTAGTTTATTTGTTATCATATACTCCTTAAAATAACTCTCTAAATTATCTTCTCGTTTATCTCTGGGAGTATAGAAATTACCATATTTACCCATACGTGGTCTAGGCTTTGGGAATATCTTCATTGGTATTGATAATGTTATCATATTATAAGCTCCTTATAACTTCCTTGCGGTAATAGGCTGTAAATCCTTTCGACCTGTTCGATAACAGTTTTGGTCATCTTCGTTCTATCCTTTGACATCCAGTTGCCTGGTACTTGCTGGCAGTTAATCTGTATCACTTGCAAGGCGTTCCTGATTTCCGCTATCTTCTTAGACATAATTCCCTATCTCCTTTATAGCCCGCCCTGCTAGGATTATATTTCCTAACGACTTACCTTTTCAGAGCGTTACAGAGCGGGCTAATTTATTACATCATTATCTTCTTTTTATGAATATGTTTACCATATTTTATTTTAGCTTGCCACCATTTATCATCTAGCACCTTACCTTTATCCATAACCATTCTGCCTAGCTTATCATCTGTGCAATCAACCCAAACTGTACAGCCTAATGGATTCGGTTTATGTTCACTATAACCATAATCTAGTTCGATTTGGTCTCTACGCATATCAATATCCATCTTCCTGTGAAGTACCAGACGGTTCTTGGTCAGCTATCAACGCTTCTTTGCCATCACCCCGCACTGGTTTCTTTTTACTCTTGGCTATACTATCAGCTATAAGTTTTTTTGCTTGTGCATATGAGCAATTATCAGGTATGGTTATATTATTCTTTTCCATTGCTTTGCGTTGATTAGGTGAGACTGGGTATGTTTTCTTTCCTGTTGATTTGGATTGTGGCTCTTCCTGTGGGAATCCTTCCTCTACCTTATTCTCTGCTTCCCCATTATCCTTAACTTCTTCCATATCCTGCGTGAAATAGAATGATGCTCTAGTTGCTGTTAATACCGCATCTATGAACGCCCTTTTCTTCGCCATTTTCTGTATGGTATTCACCAGCGTATAACCATCTTGTGTAATATATTTCCGCTCCTTGCTATTACAACTACCCACTCCCGTAATTATTCGTCCCCTGCCCGATGTTAATTTGCACTTATAATCAAAATTAAAGAAGTTATTATCCCAGTCCCTTATGGTTGATGGACTTTCCTTATACTCCACGCTTAACCCGTGAAAGTTTACTAATTTCTCTGCTCCTGGTTTCCATAATGATGGTTTTTTGCAATTAGGAATGATACCAAAGTCAACATCTTTCTCCATCTGTCCCTTGATGAACACCTGTAGCTCTATAAGCTCTTTCTCTGCTTCCTTGATACTCATTACGGGTCTATCATACTTTATTATCTCTGGTACTACTTCTTCTATCTCATTTTCTATTACTGGACTCATTTTTCACTCCTTATCAATTCATCATATAAAGAACGTACGTCTCCTATTAATCTCTCTATTCTACTCGTCATACGATTACATTCTTCTGCTAAATCCATAACCTGTGCAACCATTTTATAAACAACTTCTTCTGCTTTCATTTTCCTTCCTCCAATATCCATTTCAATATATTTATTTGTGTATCATATTCTTTTACCATATCCATTTCATCATTTATAAAAGCTAATCCACGATTGATTTCTATTCCCTTAATGTATTGACGTATTTCTTCCTCTGAACGCATTATACACCCCCGATAAACATTTCACACCATTTAAGATGCTTTATAAATTCTAATATAATCTGTAATGATTTAGTCATTAAGTTCTCCTTTTATCCTTCATAATCTCACAGCATCTATGTAAATCTTCATATAAATCATCGGCTACCTCGCCCATATCTATAACTTCATCAATAACGTATGCAAGTTTAATACCCTTTTTATGAGCTATATTAGTTATACGACCAAATAAATGTCTAGCTTTACCTTCATCAGCACAGCGTATAGCTATTGTTGCCTTAATATTATAGAGATGAGTAGTTAGTTCCTCATTATTAGATTTACCTACTGTGCCATTAAGCGGATAACGTGGGTGCAATGCTTTGGTAGTCATTGGATTATTCTCCCTCCCTTTCTTCCTCTTCTTCTTTTATTTTCTTTTGATATTCTTCTTCCTTTTCTTCTTCCTCTTCTCCTGGCCAATAGTCATAACGCCAATCATCAAACTTATCCATATTATTCTCCTTTCTTTAGCCCGCTCTGGCAGGATTTGAACCTGCGGACAAGACCGATGGTTGACTTGTCGTGGGGGCATCGTGTATCAGTATCTCCTTCCACCGTTCTAACTACTAGCAAAGCAGTTGTTCACCAGAACGCCACAGAGCGAACTAATTTTCAATAAACTACATACAGTATATCAACATTTTTGAAAATGTCAAGTGCTTAATCTTTTTCTGTTGTCTTATTCTTTATTTGCCTTATTCTCTCCCTAGACAAATTAAAAACCCTGCCTATCTCTGCTAATGTATATCCTTCAACGTGTATAAGGAAGTTTATAAGGCTACTGGTGAGCTTAAATTTCTTTTTCATTGACATAACTCCTATATAATTTTATTGATTTATTATTATAGCATATAGGATTTATTTTGTCAAATGAGTTTGTAAAATAGATTAAATGGTAGGATAATAAGGTATGATTATAAGGAGAACATACGACCATTAAATAAGAATTTATGTTTAATAATTGGGACTTGCTCAAGGTGGAAAAGCTCTCCTTTAGTAAAATAGGCAACACTCCAACCCTGAGTCCAATCTGTGAAATCTAAATACTCCGCTTCCAGGAAACACATACAGCCATTCTCAAACCATCCCCACGTACCTTGAGTATTTCTAGTTATAAAACTTCCAATCCGATGAGAATGTCCCATTATTCCATTTCCTGCATATTTAGTATAAGCACCCTTTGCACTCCAACCCGAATATTTCCTTACAATATTACCGTGTGTTACTTGAAATTTATGATGTTTTAAGGGAGGATTCATATAGGAATGACATTTTATATCTTTATCAGCTAATCTAAGCAATGAGGCTATACTAAGACAGTCTAAACCATATAATTCTGGATTCTTTCTAAGATGTCTTGTAATGCGATTTTCGTGATTACCCTCTAGGAATGTTATATCTCTACAAAGTTTGAAAATTTTACCTATAATATTTTCAGCTAAATCAAGTTCTGTTTGTAGGTTTCCCATTCTTTTGGGGTCTTTGTTGAAGGTGCTTACTGAATAACAATCTAATAAGTCTCCTATAATATAACATTTATCGGGCTTAAAGTATTTAATGAACTGTATAAATAGCTCAAATAATTTATAATCGTGGAATGGAATATGAAAATCGCCAACGAATACTACCTTTTCAAATTTATGAGCACTTTCAACAGATGTTGAAACATTCTTTATCCACCCTTCTTTACGTCTGAGGTTGCGAATTGTTTCAGGATTTATCTCCATATTATATGATTCTTTTATAATAGATGATAAAGTGTAATCATTGGAACCCATCCAATTATCTTCGATAAATGTATATATATCTTGATGTTCTGACCAGTTCATTGTCTCCATTGAAGTTTACCTGCCTTAAGATATTTATTAAAACTCTCTATTATAGCCATATGTTTAGGGTCTATAATTTCTCCCATCATATTATGAATAGAATAAAATACTACCCTTTCTCCATAAGAGAAACCCTCTCCTAATACCTTACCAACCATACCAGTAGAACGAGGATCATTCTCTATGAAGGTTCTATTTTGTACTTGCATTGGCATTATGTTCTCCCCCTTACATCTCTTTCAAATATCCATTCATCTTCTTCAGTTTCATCAGCTATTTCATCCCCTATAGTATATTCCTTTATCTGTATCTTTAACATATCATTAACTTTTTTAATAATAATATTACCTTCCTTAACTTCAGATAAATCATTATCGGATAATTTAATTGATTTCATAATATTATCTTAGCTATCGTTTTAGCAGAATAATAACTTATAGCGCCTACAAAATGTTCAAAATATTTAATGGGTTCATTCTTTAATTTTATCCAATATACTCTATTTTTACGTAAATCAATATGAATATGACTATCTTGATACCAACCTAATCCACCAACCCCTTTAATCTTAGTTGCTTTTATGAAGAGCTTGCGGAGAGATACTCCTTTTGCAATCATATCTGCCGCAAGCCCTTCTATGTGGTATGAGTTTTTACTTCCCCCCACCCTTTTATTATGAGCTTTCGTTCTATATCCAGATGTAACGATAATCGGAGTATCTAATTCCCTTCTTAATCGTTCACATATTACTACCAAACGATAATCTATTTTAACTTCATCATTATCGGGAGAAATAAATTCTCGTAGATTAAAGTTCCTTGATATTTGAAAGTCGTTTATGGATTCTTTTGTTGACATCTTTTTTCCATTGTCAGGTTTATTTCTTGAGTGTTGCTATAACCTTTTGAACGAAGTAAGCACCAAGTACCAATAAGCCTAAATCCCAGAGTCTGTCTGGTACTTCTATTGCTTTTAGAAAAGCATAACAGAGACTACCTATAACCATAACAGCTAAAGCAGCTCTAATGCTTCCTGGAGGCAACCACCAAGGGTTTTCGTTATTATTCATTTATTTCTCTCCTTTTTATTTTCTCTATTGATTGCAAATATAATTACTATAACATCCCATAGTGTTACCTGATTATTCTTTGATAATCTGGCTTGCACTACTTTTAACACATCATCAACATTCTTGATACCATCAACATCTAATGTTATACCGATGCTATTAGCATCCAATTTACCTGCTTCTGCATATACTTTAATTGCCATCTATATCACCTCCTTTATTATCTCCTTATTCACTTCTTTAATTGCGTTTTGTGCATCTTCATTTACTCTAATCAATAACCAACTATAATAAGCCATCCCACCAATTTGTAATCCGTGATTAGACATTATCTTCTTCCAGTTTCTATATGCTGCTGCTATTGAATTATCCCCACTATGTTCCCAATAATGCTCTACTGATATTTGAGGAATTAACTGAACCTTCTTCATATATTTATCAGGAAAAACATCATACCATTTTGATTGGCTTTGATACATTGCATCAGCAGTTCCTTCACCCGCTGTATAACAAGTCCATAAATTAACATCACAAGTCATTGGATTTTCAGAATATTGTCCTTTCCAACCCGACCTCCAAGCACCTGCTACTACTCCCTGCTCAGTCATATTAAATTGCTCAACTACTGGATGATTTATACTATCAGGATCTTTATCTCTGACTATTTTGTATAGCCATCGTCTCCATCCCAACTGTTCCTCTGCGTGCTCTTTCGTCCAGGGTTGTCCATCAGGTTCTTCTCCCCTAATACCATCATCACACCACCAACCTCCGCATCCCCTTCTATTTATCCACTTATCCATTCGTTTTTTTATAAATTCTTTAGTTGGTGCTGAAGCATCATAAGGCTTTAAGTTAATAATTGATTTGCCACCTAATTCTTCAAATAAATCATAATCACCCCAACCATAACCATTACCAATTATATGAGTACATCCTATATCAGCAGCCACGTGTTCACAACCATTCAACACAGTACCCAATACAGTCATTTTTCTAACTGGTACTTCTGGCTTATCTGGATAAAACAGTTCTTTCGGGGCTTTTCCTTTTATAATCTTTGTTACAGTTGTAACTTTCAAAGTATCACCTACCTTATATGATTTCAGTTCATTAAATGAGATAATCTCTACATTATTTATATCATAATGTAGATAAACGAATGTATTCCAATTCTCGACCCATCGTTTAATATTATTCTCTAGCTCGAATATCTCTTTATGTTCTGCACACTTTATTAACTTCATATTATCTCCTTAAAGAATTATTCTTAAAATAAAAAAAGTCACAGCGACAATACCACAAAAGATAAAATCATTTCTTATCCTCTTCCACATTATATTTCTTAACATTTTCTTTGCTTCATTCAGTGGAATATATCCATTGCTACGAGCCCAGTATTTGAATTCATTACTGGAGTCATAATTTTGATAATCATTTTTATTAATTATTGTAGTTCCATTATAATTCATATTATTCCCTTATGTGAACCATATTATATATAATTGGTGCTTCGTCAAAGTGCCCCTTGAAACTCGCATTATAAGCATAACTTTTTTGCGACCTCTTTCCACGGAACAAATGTCGCACCCCTATCTAGATTTGTTTTAACATATTTCTTGTATTGCTTTTCCAATTTTTTACCAAGTATCCCTTGTAGTTCTTTTGGTTTTATTTTACATATAGGGTCTTCTTCGTAGAATGTCCGAAATTCCATTTTATCATCTAACGGACATATTGAAGCAGAACATTTAATATAGCGAGAACATTCTTGTGGGTTCATTTATTTTTCTTTCTTGTTATATTTAAGTACTCTTAAATATAATTCTTTCTTAATTCTTAAGTTCTTTAGTTCTTAGTACTTGAAGTAATACAAGAAGTCCGCCTGATATTTTGGTGGAGCTGTCGCCTTCAAAGGCGAGTCTTGATATTTCTATCAATCGAATCATTCAGCCCCATTATACCACAACTATTTATAATGTCAAACGCCTATAATACAGATATAATCTATATATAGGCGTTCACACTTTATCATCGTAATAATTATTTCAATAGAAATGCTATTATTGCTCCACCGATTACTGATATAAAAGCTATACTATAAAATCTGTGGTGGCTCAAGTGATTAGAAAAGCCCTTCTTTAACCATTTCACATCATTTTTAATTTCTATTATCCAATCTCTTTCTTCTGTATCCATTTCCCTATCCTCTCCTTATTTAGTTCCTTTTATTTGATAATTATATCCATTCCCATTCACATAGTGACTTATAATCTTGCTCAATTTTTTTATCGTCTATATAAAGCACTCTTGAATATGGAATTGTTAAATTAGAAAAGGTTCTGTAGGCTCTCCTTTTTGCTTCATTAGGAGTTTTGCCATAACTGGTGATAAATAATATAGAGCCATCCTGACCAGCAGATAATAAATTATTTTCCTTTTGATAAACGTCTCTAAACCAAATATGCCTTTTGTTCTCTTTTATTATTCCCTCTATTGGAATGTCTTTTATTGCTAGCGTATTAACTGGCAATTCAATAAGCCAATCAGAAGAAAAATTTAATGATTTTATAGAAGATGAATTTAGCTCTGAAAAGAATTGTGCGAGCTTTTTCTTTAGTGTTTCAAACAAGCTGTATCTAAACCTTCTTTCAAAGTGAATAACTTGCCAACGTTCTTTATTAACAATAAGCCTTAAAGCAATCGGCCCCTTATAATCCATTGCTCTTAGTGGCTCTTGTAGCTTCAATAAAGATTCTTTATATAGTCTTGCTTCTGGCGCTATTTTCTTCAAGAAACAATTTAAGATAATGTAAGGTGGTTTAAGAAATTGTTCTCCATTAAAATAAGCCTCGATAACTATTTCAATATCGGTTGAAAGAATAGTAGGGTTATTATTAACAGAATAAATACCCTCTCTGGTGAAGATAGACTTATCCAGGAGGGGTAAATCTATGCTTGTAAGGACAGTTTTAGCATAATCTGTAGAAGTGAGTAATAAATTAGTAGCCTTGCTTGCCCCTAGTTTATTAGGATGGTTGCCGATTAAAGTATTGGTACCATCAAGGATATTTATATCTGCTTCTGCCTTTTTCTTTTCAAATAAACCAGTACCGGCCTGGCTATTATTTAAAAAGAATACAGTATGACCATCTTCTTGTAGTTTATAAGCTAATCCCAGTGTATCAGAATATTGTGATATAAATTGGAATTTCATCGCTATTACTCCTTAACGTAATTTATTTAATCCCCATAATAATCCCCTTTGTATCTGTGCGCCAATATCAAGCATAGATGGTTTACCCTCCATAAGACTTTCACCCCTTTCCTCAGCACGTTTTGCAACAGCGTCAATCGCATCCAATGGAGGACCATCAGGATAAACATCTGGAGGATATTTCCATAAAAGATATTGTCGTGCATCAGAAGCTAAGGATTGCAGTTTATAATGTTTATATATATTTGGGTCTTTTCTAGTATAAGCACTTATAGCCAAAAAACGTAATAATCTATTTCTTAGGCTTTCTTGTTTGTTAGAAAGCATCTCGATCCCTTCCATCGGAGGAAATACGTTCTTTAAAACAAAATAAGCTATTTGAGTTGCTTGCTCTGCTTTACCACCAGGGGAACCAGGTTGCCAGATTTTTTCACCCTTCCAATCCTCATTCTTCCCAAGTGCATTCCACATATAAATAGGAACCGATGATTGAAGATTATATGTCCCAAAAGGCCCTCGTCCAAGATACTTTTGCAACTCTGCTATGGGCCCGGGAACAATAATAACTTCCTCACCTTTTTCCGTTGTTTTAGTCATACGATAAAATTCTTTCATAGTATAACCACCAGCGGTAGCTCCCGCTGCTACAGCCAGCCAAGCTAAAATAAGTCTTGATAGTGGCCCCTTATATTTTACGGGATGAGTAAACATTGCTCCATAAACCTTTGCCATACCAATTCTATAGGTGGGAGTAAGAAGCACCATATTCAAGGTTTTTCTTGCCATAGCTGGCAAATCACCATAATCTACATGAAAAAACCTAGCTTTTTCTACTGCATCATCAAAGAACATTCCTTTTTCCATTAGACGCTTAGCAGTATTCATTCTCTGTATTCTGTCCATTGTCCAGGTAACATTCCAAAGCATATTGTATATACCCTTGATTGTAGATATTCCTGATTGAGCAAGATTCTTACCCTTAAAGTTCAATTCTCCATTACTTAATTTTTCAAATGCTCTGGCTACTTTGGGATAATTTTTATCCATATGACGAACCCACATCATTATCATCTTCTCTTGAGATTGTCTTGATGGTCTTATATCGGGTGGAGTAGGAAATAAATCTCTTTTTATAAATTCTTGATAGGTTGGTGTATTGCTTAATATTTGCTTAATGCTCCAATTCCATAATTTTGGGTCAATAGCAGACTTAACTCCAGCAGCTAAATAAGCCTGCTCCATATTATTCATAACCATAATTGTAGGAATATAAAATTTTAATCTTTTAGCTATGCTGGCTATTTTAGAATAAACCTCTAGCGGCCCCCAAGTTTTACCCCTAATACCCGCTACCTCATCTATAGCATCAGCTAGAGCAGGATGAACCTTGTATCCCTTGAATGCTTTCAACGCTACTCCGACCCAATCATCAGGAGCTTGTTCTATTGGTAACACTACTTCAGTATCAGCTATAAGTTTTTTACTTAATTCTACTTTGGCTAGTTCCTCTCCTACATATAAAAGATATTTCCCTAAAGTAGTTCTAGCGTCCAATTCAGGGATAAGTCCTTGCTTAGCCCCTTCTTCCAGGGTAGGAATTTTCCTTCCCAATATATCTTTGAATGTAGCATTTATAGTATTGCGGTATCTCCTGGGGATAAGTTTCATTACGTCTTGTTTTAATTTTATGGGGTCGGCTGATTCCTCAATAACAAAATCCTGAATTCTGCCACGCCATATTTGAGGCAAATATCGAGTTCCCTCTAGGAGAGCTATGGTTTGTTCTAATTTTCCTATTCGTTCTTTTCTCTCCTTTATGGATGCTGGTTGCACTAAATAAGTTAATTCTTCTTTGATAGCATCAATTTGTTTTTGTGTTCTCTTAATGAGTGATAAAGGCATCGGTTCTTTATACACACCATGACTCCGCAAAACACCATCCATAAACTCATAAACAGCGGCTAATTTATCTGCAACTGGTCGTAATCTGTCGGGAATAGGATACTGTTTAGGCATTTGTTGATGAAGTTGCAGTGCAATAGCATCTTCACTCGCTATATTACCAAAAGTATGTTTGAGCCAATTTTGTACATCTTTTTCTCTTAATTCCCTGGTGGAGAAGAAATTCCTAAATAACATATCAGTATCTTCTTTTTTTAACTTGAATCTTAAAGCATAATTCCTATAAAAAGCATTACCCAACCAATCTTTTACTCTTGTTAGTGTAGATTCAGCCTCTTTCTGGTCATAGCGCATTGCATCGGCTATATCGGGAGATATGAAAGTAGGCAATTTCCCCTGATTTATATCCTTAGTGCTTAATCCTATGTCTATATCTGGTTCACCTGGTTTTACTGCTTCCCTGGCTAATTCCTTACCAATTTCCATTGCAGGTATATCAGCCTTCGGTGCTATTTCTGGTGTAACGGTTGGCTTAACTTCTGGTGCTGTAAATGTTTCTCCCTGTAATGATTTTTCAGCCAAGTCTTTACCCATCTGCTCCCTTGTTATTTCATTTACAATCTTATCTTCTTTGGGAATATTTTTAGTAGCCTGTAATGGTGTATATTCTCCAAATGTTACAAGTTGATTAAGAGCAATGGGAGCTAATTTTTCAAAAGCAAGGTCAATAATACCAGGTATAGCTTTAGGACTAAACTCAACAGGATAAAATTTAAGCACTTCCTGGGTAATATTGATAGCTGCATCTGATAATGCTTTTGGTGTAAGCTTTATTGAACTAGTTATTGATAATTTTGCTGGTGCAATCTTCTCTAGGGCAGTAAATATGGATTGGGATAATCTATCATAAACTTCTGATTTCTCCACAATTTTAACTTGAGCAAAACTCTGCTTTAATTGTTTGGCTATTTCCGTAAAAGAAGCTCCACTTTCTGCTGTTTTCTTTGGCACAAATTCAAAGGTGTGTTTAGCTTTTCTCGCTTGTTCTGTGACCAATGGTTTAGTAATAGTATGTTTAACTTTTAATTTGGATTGTTTTAATAACTCAGCTTTGCTCATATTAGCTATTTCAGCACCACGTTTGAATCGCAACCAGTTACGTAATCCAGTTACTGTATTTATACCTTGAGCAATCCCCATCGTAACCAAGCCTATCGTGGCTCCTGTTTGACCTACTGTAAGGGCTTTTCGTTCTAAGGATTGGTCTTTATAGGCTAGCAAATTCTCTTGACCAGGCAGAAGTCTCGCAAGGAAAGTCATCGCTTCTCCTGCTGCCATACCACCTGCTTGCAATGCAGCACCATATTGTCTGGGTAGGTCCTGGATACCTTGCGGGAACAACCAATTATAAGTACGAGTTAAGATGGGTTCTTCTTCCTCAATTTGTATTATGGGAGTTTTAGTTTGTTCTAACCAATTATTAACTGTATCTGGGATTTGTTCTAATTCGGTTTGTCCCAACCATTCATCAACTCTATTTGGCATATTATTCTCCGTAGAATTTGTTTATTTCCGAATCAGAATATCCTTTTTGTTTCAAATAAATCCTAACTTGTTCACGGGTCGCACTCATTCCCTGTTCACTAATATAATCATTTACATCTTTACGTATTTCCTTTGTTCCATCTTCTCCACCAGAGAATAAATTCTTAACAGCATCCCTCCACATTTCTTCAACATCCGTAGGAGTTAAATCCCCTTGTTTACCCGAAACGCTAAAGTCAGATTCTCCAGCTACTAAAAGTTTCTGAGCTATATTATTATAATAACTTTTTTGTTCATTTGATAAACCAGGTTCGGTTTGTAATGAAGCTACGAAAAATGGATATGCTCTTCTCATAATTTCTCGGCTATATTTATCTTGTTGTTCTTGACCCAATGTATCCAAGAAACCCTTTGCATATGTTTTTACAACATTAGTCAGGGCTTTAGTTATCAAGTCATTATAGATGTTTTTAGTCTGTGTAGGTTCAGTTTCAATCTTTACAGTTTCCGCCTCAACCTTCAATGTCTGTGCTTTAGTCAACGCCAATTTAGCATTATTAGCTTTTATCTCAATTTGTTTTAAGTCATCTTCGTATTTATCCATAATAGATTTAGCATCAGCGGCTTGTTGCAGAAGTGTAGTTCTTTCCTGTTGGTCGGCTAGTTCAGCCCAACCTAATAAATTTTGATGCTTTTCTTTTAGTTGATTCAAACTAAGTTGAGCATCGCCTTTAGCTCTATCCCAAAGAGCCACTCGCTCTGTTAATACTAATTGTTGGTCTGCTCTATTATCTGCCTTGGTAGCTAAATTATTATAGAATAAATCTTGTTTGATATTATGCTGATGGGTTGTCTTGAACTTATTTATCTCTGCTTCGAGTGTCTTATTCATAAGAATAACCCTCTGGGCACCCTGAGCAGATTGAGCTTCTCGATAAGAATCAAGAGAGGCTGATTCCTGTTGTCTAATAGTGGTATTGAGCGTATCAATTGTATTAGCTTGTTCAGTAGCATTAACTTTAGCCGCTAATTCTTTTATTTTAATACCAAGTCCAGCCCAAGCTATTTCGGCTTTTACTTCTCCCTCTTTAATTAGTCTTTCTTCTTTGGTTTTTTCAACCCCTATTGTCTCTTTTTGGAACTCACTCATAGGAGCAGTTTTTATAGTCGTGCCATCTTTGTCTATAATTAATTCCCCTGGTTTTAATATGATATTTTCACCAGGCACGGAAGCTATTTCAGTTCCACTTGCATCAAAGCGTTTTTCACCGGGCTTGAGAGTATATCCCTCTTTCTTGGATGGTTCAATATATCCACCAACCACCTTCCACAGTTCAGAAGAAATCTCACTCGCTTTTTTCCCTGCCCTGAGTTGCTCCATTATTTCATTCATAGCAACCTGTGTATGGGTTAATTCTGCCTCTGGAGGAATATATCCGCCAGCTATTTTCAATAACTCCGATGGCATATTACTTAATTCTATACCTTGTGTTGCCATTTGTGTTATTACACTCATAGCCGTTTGACCAGGAGTTAATACTTTTTCTTCTATAGGCGGGATATATCCTTCGGCAATTGGGACATCATTTTGGAAGCGTGTTTCTTTTTCCTTTAATGTATATTCGGAAATTGGTTTAGCTGGCCCTATAATATCATAAGTAGGCTTTTTAACTTTAGGTGGACTGATTGGCACTTGTGGTAATTGTTCTCCTAAATTAGCACCAATCTTACCAGTCGCTTCCCCTCTTAGTGTCTCAGCTTTTATTTCCCTTATCATAACCGCAAATTCAGGATATTTTTGAGCCATATTTATAGCATCATTCCAATGGTTACTAGACCTTATATCGGCTCTACCAGCTTCATCAGCACCCAGATACCGATTGAACATAATAGTTAGGATTTGTTTCTCTTTGGCTATCTCTTGCTGTCGTCTTTCGTATGCTTTCTCTTGTTCAGATTGAAGCTGATTACGTAAAGTTAGGCCAGCACCCATACCTCTATATATACCAGTAGTAATAGGTTCACGTGCTGGTAAAGTTCCGAGATGCTGCAGAGGCATTTTTTATCTCCTTATAGGGCTGCGCCTAGAATATTTGTAGGTTCTGTCTGTTGGGGTTTTAAAGGGTCGTAACCAATGGGTGTTCCCGATGGTGATACTGTGCCTGTACCAGATAGATGACCCCAATATGACTCTTGTGGTGGTGTGCTACCCACTCCAGGATAAGATTCACCATATCCCCATAACTCTCTTTCTCTTTGTCTCATCTGCTCAAGAGTTGCTCTTCTCTGTAAGTCTGCGAGTTGCATCTGTAAATCTTGTCCTCTTTGCTGCACTCCAAAGGGTGCTGCTTTTAATGCTGTTTCCCAAGGATACATTCCTCCACCAAAGGCTTGCTGTTCTAATTGCATACCAAGTTGAGAAGCTGTTAGAGCTTTTCCTCTTGCCTCTTCTACCATTTTCATTCTTTGACCCATAAGGGCTTCATTCAATCTTTCTCCTGACCTCTGTTCTGCTCCAGCTCTCATACTAGACCAGAATGTTCCTGGACCAACAAAACCACGTCTTAAAGAAGGTAGAGTTTGCTCTTGATAATACCTCAAGGCTGGTGTCTCTATAGTAGCCTGATAACGCTGTTGTAAAGCCTCTGGTGACATATTCATAAGTTCACCCAGAGTAGAGCGAATAGGTCCCAATCCCCGCTCTAATTGCCCCATAATACCCTGTATATATTCATTTTGTCTAAGTTTTTCTGCTTCAGCCATCCAATCGTGTCGAGGTATATCCTGATAGGGGAATGGTTGACTTATATCAGGAAAATTCCAGGGGTCCCAAGGGGGTGTTGTTTCAGGGGGTGTTGTTTCGGGTTCAATCAGTTTCTCCGCACCTTCCCATGGGGATGTTCCCGGCCATGCAGGTGTTCCAGGTATGCCATACATTGGTTCTTCTGAACCAAGAACTGTGTCATAAGGTGGTATTAAAGTAGCCATAATATTACTCCTTAATATTTATATAATTGTTTCTTATTTCCTACCGCCTAAAGCTGTGGCACCCATACCAAGAAGGTCACCCACAACACCAGAGCTGGGTTCATTCATATAACTAGCTAACATAGGAATGCCGAGATATTGTAATGCTAGTTCATACGGTTCTCGCCAGAGATTTTGAGCTAGTCCTGCTCCGCTCAATCTTTGCCCTTCTCTGGTTAATCCCTGTCCTTCTCTTCCCAATATTGCTTGATTACCTGCTTGTATTGCTCTTAATCCCATTGTGCCATAACCTCTAATAGATTGAGGAGTTGGTGTTCGTAGTCCGCTATAATCACCTCCACCGCCAACGCCCTGACCAAGAAGACTCTGTAAATAATTTTCTACAATTGGCTCTAAGCTAGAAAAAGCACTTTGTCCTCCACCAAGAGCTTGAGAGAGTCCATTGCTAGGATTGAGTTGATTACTAGCCAGTTGTTTTACTGCTCCACCACCCTGCATAAAAGCCCTCATTACATCTCCTGATTTTAGAGTAGTGGCTTGTTGCCCACCACCGACTCCTCCATACCCCAATTTTCGAGAAAGCTGACCACCTAATTGTCCAGATATTCGTTGCTGATTAGGGTCGAGACTGGGAATCGTTTCAACACTTCCAGGTGCACCAAAAAGCCATTCCCATGCACTATCAAACCAATTTTTATTCTCTGCCATTTTATCCTCCAATTATGTAAACGATATGTAGCGCAATGAGCCATTTATTCTCGTGTAAACTCGACGAACACTCACATTGTCATCGTACAGAAAAAATTCTCCCTCATTTAATTCACTCACTGTGGGAGCAGATGAATCTATCTTAAATGTGCTATTCCCACTGGCTAAATCATTATAAACATCTTTTACAAAATCATCTAATTGTAGTTTTAATTTAGTTAAAAACTGTTTCCATTCATCAGGCATATCTTCTGGTATTTGAGGCCAGGAAATAGAACGTGGTGTTAATATTCTCATTGTACCTTCTCTTGATACATTAAGTCATATTTAGATTGTATTTCAAATGTTTCGCTAGTGGTATTATTGCGGAATCTAAAACGTAATCTGTCAGCAGAGGTGCTTAAATCTACCGTATATTCTGCAAAAGATGAGGTTAGCGTCGTAGTGCCAATACTTGTCCAGGTTGTTCCTTCATCTGTAGAATAATGAAGAGTTACCCCATCTCCCTTGGCATAAAACTTTAATCCCAACCATCTGAGCCATAGAGGTGTAACTGACCTATCTCTCTCTTCTTGACCCTCTGTTTTGAAATAATCTGGTGTTTCAAAGAAGCCATCTATAGCTGAACCGTCATCATTGGTTGAAGCAAAATCATATTTATTGATATAACCATCGCTAGTACCTAAAAATAATGCTGAATATACCTCACTAAAATTTTTATCATCCCAGGAAATAGAGAGAGAATCCCAGGTTGCATCAATGGAATCCCAGTTAGTCAGGGTTTGCTCTTTCCAAAGAACAGCCGCTGTAGCAGGAAGAGGACGTTTAAACCAGCTTTTATCTTTCCAATTATAAACCCAGGCCATATCTGGATAAGCTGAACTCGTAGGAATACATAACCAATATTGATGGTATTGGTCTAATTTGAAAGCAAAACACCTATCTTTATATTGAGCATCTATAGTAGAAAATAACTCATCTCTAATATTATCCCCTATGGAAGATGATACATTAGAGCCATCGTAGGTATAAACATTATCAGTACCCAAAAAGAAATGTCTATCTTTGACATTAACTAAAGTATTCTGTGCGTATAATCCAGTTCCCGTTACTTTAGTAACAAAAGAATATATAGATGTTCCCCCTATCCAGTCACATAAAATAATAGAATCTTCTTTATAAATAACTAGATGGTCGCCCAACAAATCTGCACCCATTATCCAACCAGGGGTATCTACTAAGTCATTAGAACCAGCATCACCAGTTGTCCAATCCTCTGGATCTCCCACATCTGACCATCTGACTCTTTGGGGAACTGCCGTACCACTTTCTGTAGTATTGAGCAAAAATAAATGATTATAAAATTGTCTGACCACTTTACATTTATAATCGGTAGCGTTAGCCAAATCAGTTACGTTTCCCGTACCCGTCCATTTCTGTATATTATCCACATTATTAGTGAAGATAAATTTATCATTCATCTCGGTGAAGGAGATGGGTAAATCTACATCACCTGAATATGAGCCAGATAATGATGTCCACGTAGTGTTAGAGGTTTCATATTTATAAATATCAGAATCAGTAATGGCTAATAGATAGTTATTGCCAGCAAAGGTTTCAAATTCTGCACCAGCTAATACTATTTCTCCCGTAAATGGTAAGCCTGAACCAAAATTAACATAACCAGTTACTTTTTTAAAAGAACCACGATGATACCACATATTCTCAGCATTGGGACAAAATCCTGGCTGAAGCTCCCAACCTGCTTTGGTATAATCAAGCCCTTTGCGTGGAACGGGTATCGGTCTTATTTTTAATTTAGCCATTTATTATCCTACTAATATTCCACTAAAATAACTATCGGTATCTACATCTGTTTGTTGTGTTCCGCTGATTTGAGTGATGGTAACATGGGCTGTATTTGTTGCTGTCATTGGTACTGTTATACTTAATGCGATGTTCCACCTAGCATCAGCAGACAACTTGGGATTCATAACCTTCTGGAATGTTCCACCAGTGGTGATTAATGCTACTCCGTAAGTAGATGCAGCACTATCCAATTCTCCTAGTTCGAGGCTTATGTCAAAATGATACTTACCTGTTACTGGAGCCGTAAATGCGTTGGAGGCAAAATTACCACCAATGTCCGCTGTCTCTGTACCCCAAACTACCGTTATTGCTGAACCAGTAGCAATGTTAGTTTGGTCAGATGTGGGTCGAACCAAGAAGTATGGAACGCTTCCAATTTTTATACCATAATTTCTTTCGTCTATACGTCTGATAAAATTGGATGGAGGTATATCACCCTCAACAACGGTTATCCCACAAAAATAAGCCACATCAGTAGAAATTGCCGCAACCAGTTTCAAGACAACGTCAGTAGCAGAACTATCAGTAACAAACTCACCAATCTTAGTTTCCCAAGATGCTGAAGTAGAGTCAGTATCAATATTAGTGGTAGCCCCCGTCGTAATGAGAGATGAGGTATCTCCTGCCGTGACCTTTGTTCTCCAAAACACTTGATATTTCGTTGATACCTTTAGGTTGGTTAATGTTTGATTTATACCCTCATTTGAAGCTCCACTACCAGTCAATTTCAGAGCATAATTACCATAACCAACATCTACCGTATCGTAAGCAACCGTTGGTGTTCCCTCTAACGACCATCCGTCTGGCACAGCTGAAGTACCAGCACTCCTATATTCAAATGAACTATTATCTAATAAATTATCTAATCTCCTTAATTCTATCTCAACATTATTAGCCCTTAAATCATCATCAGAATTTTTTAAAGCATCAGTGCCCGCAGGTTTATCGACTTGCCATACCATATTATATTACCTCCTCATACTCAATGGGTATAAACGTATTCCTGAAATGTTTCTTTAGTTTTACTTTTATTCTCTTCTTAGCTTCCTGTAGAGTATATTCATCTTTTATAATTTGAATTTCACTTTTATAAGCAAACTTAGGTACGGTAAATTTAAGACGGATAATATCAATCCATTCGCCATTACTTTTTTGTTTCGAACCCTTTATTTTATTAATAATTATAATTTTGGTTTTAACCATTAACTTACTTCATTAACAAAAGGATTTGCCCAATATTCACCGATATTGTAAGCTCCCCCTCCTGAGTCAAAACCACGTGCGACTGGGCTCCAGTCAGGGTCCTCCATATCAGACATTATTGCCTCACCTAATAATCGTTTATATCTAGCTTCCCACATCTTTATATCTGCATCGTCTCCTACTGCATAAGCTGCCTCTAAAGCAGTAGCCGTTACGATTAGGTCATCCTTATCAGTAAGGTCGGGAATATCACCATCAGCAGTTAATAGGGCAGGCCAGGCTAAGAAGCTAATCCATAAATCATAAACAGCACCCGGGATAGGATGAAGATAAAGGCTGCTTCCTTTTTTTGTGTACCAACTAGACCTTGCACTAGCATATTGCGAAGGGTCTGATAGAATTTTATCCCAGTGGCGAGGCAAAACTTTAACTAATTTTCGCGAACTAGCTCCATCTTCTAATATAAGAGAAAGTATAACTCGAACACTAGGGGTCATCGAGCTTATAGATACAGTTTCGGTATCAGTTACAGTATCGAGGGAAGTCTTATCAAAATTATATAATTCCTGCCAGGGATGTGCTCTGGTGATTCTTTTCTGTGCCCAATCAACATAAGTTTGAATCTGAGTAGTTAAATCACTTCTATCTATAACGTTCTCTACTTCAGTTACGATTGTTCCTCTATTCAGTATTGCCATTTAATTCCCTCTTATATTTAGCCTTAGCCTTTTTCACTGCCCAAGCTATTGCCTCAGGCTCAGATTCATCTAAATCTACTTTTAGCTCTCGCCTGACTCTTTCTTTGGTAGCTTCATTAATATCAGGCATATTTATATCCATATGGGGGTGACCAATGCCACCCCCTTGTAATTATTCTTATTTCAATCCAATTGCCATAAATCGAGGTACTACATGTGAAAGGTCAGTTGCGTTAGGAACTTCAAGAGGAACAACAGGCCAAATGTCAGGGATTGCTCCCCAGATGTAGGACAGTTTCAGATGGTTAGCGTCATTGTGGTCTGACCCAAGTGTAAGCGTATTAGCAGCATAGGTTCCATTGGAAACAAAGAGGTTCGTAGTCATATTGACGTTTGTAACTGTAGTACCTAATGTTGCTCCAGCTCTGAGCAAATCAGTGTATTTAGTTGTTGGTCCTGGAAGTCCACCACAGGTTCCAAAGAGAAGCATGTTTGAGAGGTCAGCACCAGATGAAACAGTCACAACATCAGTAGATGGAGTCAAGTCATCTTCCTCTATAAAGTTATCAGACAGCATACCAGAGCTAGGCTTCTTGATATAAGTGATATAAATGGAGTCTGTGGTTGCATCCTGAGTATCAGTCTGAAGCACTTCAAGAGTCGTATTGGTAGCATTTGCGAAATCAATAGTAACTTCTTTGGTAGCAGCTGTCTCTCCTTTGTAAAGAGCATCGCAGTCCTTGATTGTTCCATTATCATCCCAAGTGTAACTCTGAATAGCAATGGCTGCTTCTCCTAGGTCAATACTATCGGGAGTCGAGGCAGTAAGTGCCAAACTAGCATGCCCATACACTCTAGCACCAGCAGTCAACTTAGCATTTACAATATTGTCAACGACATCTTTCCATGCTTGAGTTATATAAGTGATGTATGTACTCGCAGCTCCCTCTCCACTAGGAAAAGTTAAAGAACAACGCTTCCCACGAGTAAATACTCCTGCGGTATCACCCATATCAACTGCTACTTGACCAGCTGCAGGAGTAAGCGACCCATGTATCACCTTATGAGCTGTGTTCGCTGATGCTACATAGATGATATACGCTGCTGGATATGCAAGATAAGCAAGGTCTGAACTACAGTCAACCAATTCCTCCCACACTATTGGAGGAGCAGGCCCAAATACTTTTACCTTATTATTTGTTCTATCCCACTCAAAGTTATAACCTTGATGTTGCTCAAAATTTACTACTAACTCACCAGATACAGTTCCCTTGAAATAATTAGAAATCCCAGAGATGCTTTCTCCTCCCGCTAGATAACTATTATCAAAGGTTACTTTTCCAGTTAAAATACATAAATTCCTTGAAATTCTTTCTGATCTTACTGTGTCATAAGTAAGTGTTGCTGCCATTTAATTTTCCTCCATTATTGGAGGCGGGCGGTGCCGTTGAGACACCGTTTTCCCGCCCGTTATTTTTCTTGTTACGGTATTAACTGCAAAAATACTGGAGCGTGTCCACTAGTATCACCGTCTTCCATCCCGTAACCAACGATATGTTCCGTGTAAGCATTAGCAAGTTGAACTGCTCCTGCATCGCCATCACTTACGGCTGCGGGCTGTCCCTTGGTTGTAGCCGCTGCACCGTCTTGGAGAACATTAGCTGGTCCCCAAGTTTGAACCCATCCATAAGGAGCTATGGATATATCGAAAGGAATCGGACAAACTCCCGTAGGACAATCATCGACTGCTGCCGAAGAAGGACATTCCCTTAAATGATTAAAGGGACTTCCTGTGATTGCGAAATCAGTTGTATCGTTAGCGAGAGCTAATACTAATGGGTCGTAAAGCTCAAGTATGAACGAGGTAGCTGCATCGAGAGCAAGGTCTGTGGAGTTTATTTTCTCACCAGTAGCACTGTTTCCTTTGATTCCGTAGGTATAGCCTACGCCAGTATTACCAGTTATATGGAAAAATCCACCTGCATGTGCGTCTTTTGTTCTACCAGACAGAAGAATCTCTATTTTAGTAGCTCCTATAGGTGCGGTGTAATTCCCATCGCAGACAATGACATCATCAGTATCCACCACATCACCTACGGAAGTATCAACACCCACCAACTCTCCAACAGCCACATCTGCTGCGTATTTTGCATAGTAGAATATTCTCGGTCCAACTTGCAATCTTGTCCCCAAGCGAGTTCTTGCCACATCGCTTGATTCATAAATCCCTTGTTTTGGAGGAACAATAGCTCCAGGGGATACAAAACCCCTTACTGCTCCAATTACTTCTACTTCAGCCATTTTATTACCTCCATTTGGTATTTTTGGCTTACCTCAGCGGGCCTCCAAGCGTGGAGACCCCAGAAGGTTTACTTATTATGTTGCTTCTCCTATATCAAACAATACTCCCTGTCTTGCCATATTGGAAATAATGAAATTTCCAGCAAATATCATCTGTGCTACCCTGTCACCAGGTTGATTCGGAAGCGATTTCCACTCAGTCATCTCAAAATTAACCGTATCGGTTATCACTTGTGTATAATCCAGATTGAGGAAATACATAGAGTTTTCCTTACAAGCAGCATCCCAGGTTAAGGGTTGACCCATAAATTCCACATTAGGAAAACCAGCATCGTAAAGGTCTTTATTAACCAATCTATGTATCTCATCAGCTTCTCCCATATAATCCTCATAACTACCCTGATCGGTTATGATAAAGTTAGGAGAGTCCACACCAGCTCCAACCGAACAATCGTTGAATAGAGTTCTCATATAATCAACCAGATAAACACTTATCTCTTTTGCCGAGAGGTCTAAATACTGATTTCTCCACCAGTCGTATGAAGCTCTGTTGATATTAGCTACTGTTCCAGTGGCAGGAGCCTCTACTATATACTCATTCAGTCCGCCAATAGTCATCCCACTATTACCAGTGCCGTCTCCAAAAGCATCAGTATTAAGTTTTTTCTCTATACTTTTACGGCAATTCTTGAGTTTAGCACTAACTAGATTCAGAATTTGAGCACGTCCTCTGTTCTGTTTTTCGTCCTGGTAATACCGAGTGATATTCCCAACAATATATTTCCAGTCAAATTTTGCTTCTGTCAGGAATTCGGTATCGGCAAGACTTACCGTTCCACCCTTACCGATTGCAGTAACGGTTTCGTTGTCCGCATACTCCAACGGAATACCAATATATGTTCCTATTGGAGTTTCAGACCTTGTATTTCCTCTTTTAGCAATTTGCTGCCACAAAGCCCTCGACTTGAAAAAAACATCCTCTGCCTTTTTCCTGACAATATTATTTGTCGAGGTATACAAATTATCAAAGGTTGTAGTTACACTTGGTAAACCCATTTAATTTTCCTCCATTATCGAAAAACCTATTTTTGCCGTTCAGCTAAGAACTTATCGAGTCCCGAAACTCTTGCTGCTTCCTCCACTGCTTCCTCTTCCGAAAACTCAGTTTTCTTCGTTGTTGCAGAAGCAACACCAGGTTTTTCGGTTGTTTTTGGTAATACTGTCGTTACTTTTTTTAATTGTAGTGGCTGTCCTGCCTCTTGTTTTGCTAATCGATAAGCGTCATCGGCAGTTAAATTGCCACCTACTCTTTCCGCTATTTTCTTCATAGCAGGACGCATAACATCGTAATCAGTGTATTTTCCTTG